>Ga0315316_10000281_pt1 | contig 32525 bp, 38 predicted proteins | sample M160m3416metaG_FD_203702 | JGI IMG/M metagenome (GOLD analysis project Ga0315316, IMG submission 203702) | Ammonia-oxidizing marine archaeal communities from Monterey Bay, California, United States - M1 60m 3416 | ecosystem: Environmental > Aquatic > Marine > Intertidal zone | place: USA... | reverse complement strand
ACAATAGGAATCCTACTACTTTTTTGTGCTTGATTATTACTTGTAAATATCACATCATATACTTTACCAACTTCTATATTACGGTTATAAGTTTCATTAAAATTCTGATTACCATATTCCTTTCCAACAGAAAATACTCCTTGCATTTCAATATTATTGGCATAAAGAGATGCAGAACTTACTTTAAATGTAACATCTACATTCTTAACACCTTCAATCGTAGTAGATGTATTATTTTGCTTAGATGCCCAATCAGCAGTACTAAAAACTTTTTGATCTATTGTATTCCAAATAAATTGTTTCTCATTCTCAACCTCAACTGTTACATCAATTGTTTTCTTTTCCAAAAATATTTTTCTAGTCTTTGGATTTAGAGATTTGTAACTATCAAAATTAACCTCACTATCAGGTCCAAGAACCTCTACACCATCAATAAAAAGTCTTCCAAAATTATCTGCAGTTCCTTTAACACCATAATATCCCTTATAAGGAAGTTCTACTTTCCAACTATTTCTAAAAACAGTACCAGCACCATCAGTTCCCTTTACACCTAAAGGAGGAAGAGGAGATATTGCATAACGATTCATAAATTTAGCCCAATTATTCACATTAACTGGATACCAAGTTTCATCAGCAGAAGATCTAGTAGTCCAAATAGGGTTATTAGGACATCTACCTTCTTGTTTTTGAATTTCTTGTTTAGGAGGAGGTGCTAATGGAGCATCAATAGTCATTGCAACTCCCATTGGATTTTCATTCCAAGATTTAGCAGAAACTACTTCAACGTCATTACTAATAAATGCAGCTTTAATATCAATAGCAAGTCCCATTACATTACCTTGTGTTATTGTCCCACCTGGAATTTGCTCAAGAACTGCATTTAATGTATAAGTTCCTGATTCAAAATATTTTATAAAAACAGACTTACCTGTAGGACGAAACTTTCCTTTACCAACTGCGTCTATTGCAGATCCAAAACTATCATAAGTAGTTGCAGTATTCCCAAAAGAAAATCCTTGTTTAGTAATAACAATATCTTTTTTATTAGGTCTAGTAAACTTAAGTTCTGCATTATCATCAACCATTATTGCAACTGCATAATTTCCAGATTCTGGAAAAGTAATATTATTCCAAATAATTTCATGGAATCCTGCATAATCCTCAGTAGATGCACTAGGATAATTTGGATATCCAAGAACACTTTCTTCTACCTCCTTAGTAGTTGAAATTAGATTAACACTCTTAACTTTTACATTAGCATATCCAGCACCATCAAAACCATACTGAACAGCATCATCAAATTGAAGGAGTGTTTTATCTACACCAATCTTTGATCCAGATGTTCTACTACCACCTAAAGATTTTATTAAATATTTTTTACCAGAACTAAAAGTACCAGTTCCACTAAGTTTCTCAAAACGTGCTCCACTCCTCTTTAATATAACCTCACCATCATCTGCTTTTATTTTTACCTCTCTTACTGCCCATCCCCATCTTCCTCTTGTCCCATCATCCACATCCATTTCAAATCCAACTTTAACTCTTCCATTACCAATAACTTTCAAATAATTCTTTCCATCATTACCCACCTCAAATTTTACTCTAGGAGGTGCTCCAGTAGGTGCAACTTCAACAGTTTTTTTAACTTTCTTTTCAATCTTAGCAACTTCTGTAGGATCAAAAGGAAGAATACCAAATCTATTAATAAAATTAGAATCCTTACCAGCACTAGGATTCATTTTCCATAATTTTCTATTTGCCTTCTTTATCCAATCAACACTATTGAATACATGTGCTCTTTCTCCTTTTAGAGTAGAACCTCCCTTATCACCTACAGGAGCATCTAGTGTAAAACTACAAGTATTACCAGAAATACCGAAAAGTCTTCCATTATTTACAGAAATAATAATATCATCCCAATATACACCCACACCACCACCACCTGCATCAGTTCCTGGAATATCTTCAACTTCAATAACTTTTTCACCTCTATTTCTTAATTTGATACGTGAACTATTATTTCCACCTGTAGTAGATGATCCTGAATCTGGATAGAGATACACAGATTTTGTTTCACTCCCATGTTGTCTATTTGTTCTAGTCCAAGTTTTACCTCCTACACTAAATGAATCAAGAGCATAACCACCACGCCTATGATCAGACCATACTAAAGTAATAGTTGTTAAAACTCTCTTTGTACCAGTAACTTTAAACCCTCTACCATCATCAGTAAATGTAACCTCCCCACCATCAGTTTTATCTATTACAATTGAAGCATTTGTATTATTACGACTACCATCCACTAAATCAATAATTTTTCTATTATTCCTAACCTTAATAGGATTATTTCTTGGATTTAAATTCTTATATACAATAGGAATACCAGTACCTTTTGCTGTAGTAGGGGTAGTTGCCTGATTACTACTTGTAAATTTTACAGGATAAACTCTTCCATACTCAACTTTTTTAGTAATTGTTTCCCTTATGTCTTTACCATTACCATATTCCTTACCTATACTAATACCCAAATCTGGAATTTCAAAACCATTAGCATAAAGAGAAGCCGTGGTAACAGTAAAAGTAACTTCATCAGAAGTTGCAATTACATCTTTCTGAACTTTCACCATTTCCTTGATTTGGTGATTCAAAAGATTCAATTGAATCTTACGCATTCCTTTGGTAAGATGTTTTTTAATTTTTGTAGGAGGGGATAGTGTATGTCCTGCTGCACCACCACTTCCTAACAAAATCTTATCACCTACTGGATCATTATCAACATATAAATGTGCTTCATTATCAGCCTGAATATTAAAAATATAATCACCATCCCAAGGAATATCTTCTTCCCATTCAAAAGTATAAGTTTTTCCTGCCTGATCTGTAGCAGCGACATTTGATGGTTGTTGTGGAGATATTGCATATTGATTCATAAAAGTTTTAAATATTTCAGTCTTTTTCTTATTTTCAGAATTTCCAGAGCTTTTACTTCCCCCATATCCTCCCGCAGATGCTCCCTCAGATCCTCCATTAGATCCTCCCTTAAAAGCATCAGAATCTTTAAACTCATAAGTTATTCCAAAACTATCATTACCCCTTATCTTTGATCTCTTACCTGCTGTAAAAGTTCCAGTTTTAGTTTGAATTTGTAAGTCATCATCATCATCGTTTGTACCTATCAAATCTGTAAAAATTGAATTTCCTGTTCCTGTATCTTGCTCTATTCCTCTTTTTCCAAAAGTAGATTCTTTAAGAAGTCCTTGCTCAACATAACCCCTAGTCCTACTTGATACTACATTATATTTCGTATTCCTCTTGACTTTAATTTTTATTTCTTCTGATTTTTTATTTTTTGCAAAAGAGTCTGCTTTTATTTGAAAGCTATGCACTGTAGAAGATGTTGGATCATCTACAGCTGTAAATGTAAATTTTAAACCCCTTCCGTGACCACCTGAAGTGTAAACAATGAACGAAGCTTCTACATAACCACCACCTGTTAATGAAGAATTATTAGAAGAGTTATTTTTATTGTTACTGTTATTGTTATTGGAGGAATTATTGGAAGAAGGAGAAGAAGTTACTCTTCCACCCCATGCCCAATGTTGAACATCAAACTTTTCTCTTGTAACTTTATCAGAAGAAGTTATTCTTAATGGTGATTTTTTTCTCGTTGTCCACCAACCTTTAATTCTACCATTTTCAATAATAGATCCTTTTTGCAAATCATTCAAATATTGTTGATATCTTTGAATTTCATATTTAATAGGATCACCAGTCTTACTAAAATAAACATTAGGATCCCATTTACCCAAATTTTTACCATCTGGACCCCATCTCTGACCATATCCAACGTTTTCTATTTCTGGAACACATTTATCTAGTACATATTCCTCATAATCCTCTTCTCTATCAAACTCTTCTACTAAAACAGCTTCATCCCAGTTTTGTGTTTTAACAATAGATTTAGCAACAACACCACCACCTTTACCCGTATCATCGGTTATATCAACAATAGGAGGATATTTGTATCCATAACCTCCATGAATAACTTGAACTGCTAATACAGAACCATCAATACCTATAATAGGAGCAGCGTGAACTCCTACTCCACCACCACCATAAAAACTAACCCTTTTTTTATCCTTTTCTGCTACAACATTATCTAACTGAGTACTTCCTCCAACTATCTTAGCAATACCTTCAGTAGTATTAACAACTTCACTTTTATCAACACCAAGAGATTCATCAATACTTTTACTAGTATCACCTTCCAAATTTAATCCAACAATTCCAGAACATGATCCAGCACCTGCACGATTGCTTGGAAGCATGTCATCAGGAACTAATGCATTAACTTCATTAATATTTAAATATTTTACAAAATCTCTATTTTTAAAAATAAATTGAGTTCCTGGATTAAGCTTAGCATATTTGTTAGCTTCATGGATCCCAACACCATCCACAAAACCTCTCTCAGATGAAATATAACCAACTGTAATATTACATTTAGTATTTGGTGTTGAAAACGTAAACATTAAAAATTATAACCTCCAGTTAAATTATTTATCACAAGAGTTCAACCCTACCATCATCACCAACTTGTCCTCTTAGGGTAGGATTATCTCCCAGAATAACATCAGCTGCATTTTTTGGTGGTTCAGCAAATGCTAGTAAAGGTTCTGGAGGAGGTATCACCCTCTTTTTTAATTCTTCAACAGCATCACCAACTGAAGCTGCACTTGGTAATTGTGATTGAGATTGAGATGCTCCTCCACCACAAAAAGTATAGTAATCAGCAACTGCCTCATTTGGAGGAAGTTCAAAAGGAAAAACATTTTGTTTAATATTTTCAAAATCTAAAGCTGATGTCATATTTCCTCTAATATCTCCCAATTTAGAAAGCACACTCGAAATTCCTCCTGATGCACCTCCAGCACCAGCCATTTCATTCATCATATCACCTATAAATGTATCCATACCATCAAGAATATTATTATTCGTTTCTGCAATTTTTGGCATATTAGAATGTATTACAGCAGCTATAGCATCTTCAGATACACAAATAGGAACTCTGGGCTTAGCTTTTGGTTTTTCTTCTCCTGTAGATGTGTCAGTAAAAGCAGCATTTAATGCTTGGGTTACCAATCCTGTCTGCAGATTATCATCTTCATCAACAATATCATCTAGCTTTAGCATTTTATTCAATATACCTTCCATCAAACCACCCATACCTCCCGTCATACCATTAAATTCTGATAAAATATTTTGAGTCATATTATCTTTCAAATCAAGCATCTGCCATCTTTTACATGCAGGTAATGCAGAAACTGCAGCAGTCATTTCTTTATTAATTTTTTTCTGACTATATTCCATTACCTTATCCATAATTACTTTCATATATTTGGATTGAGTTTTGGATGAATCACTAACAACTTTCTTTAAATTTCTAACACCCTCAGTCATAGAAACAGCATCTGTATAACTTGATAATGCATTCACAGCTTTATCAATACTCATTGTCATATTGTCCATATCAGTTTGCATCGCCTTATTACAAGACTCAACGATACTAGTTGGTTTTAATACAACTCTTTTCTTACAAAAAACTTCATCCAATTTAATATCAGCAGAACTCTGAACATGAACCGCTTCAGATTCAATCGTTGCTCCTGGTTGGACAGGAGATCTAGGAGAATTTGCTTCTTTCTTTCTTGCTGCCATTCCTTTGGCAACTCTATCTTTAATTAAATTTTGTTGAGCGGTTATAGAAAATGCTGGATTTCCTTCTAAAATTAGTTCTACTTCTTTCCTTGCACTATTAATATCTTTTTGTTGTAACTTAGATATTGATTTATTAATAGGCAGCCCAAATTGGTTAAGACTAACTCCAGGAGCTGGATCAGCAAGTTCTTTTGCTAACTCAGGATCTTTTGGTTTTTCAACTCCTTTATCTTTATCAGGTGGGGTGGGAGAACTAGTTCCTTCATAATCTACATTACCTTCAGAATAACCACTAGTTGCTAATGTTCCATTTTGAGTATTGCTAACTCTATTATCACCAATCTTAGTTGCCAATACGGATTGAGAATTATTTCCCATACATCCCATAATAACAGGTTGTTGTTGTTCAGATCCATCTAAGAAGAATCCAAAAACAATATTACCCTGCCTGATCATAGGAGTTTGACCAGAGTTCTGCAGATACGACCCTGCAGTAATCGGATACATTACATTTGCCCAAGGCAAGTTTTCAGATGAAATTGAATCTTCACCTATATCATGAAGACCAAAAATCCTTACCTTATAACGATATCCCCATCCACGAACAGCTTGCTTATCTTTAAACTTTCCAGGATTAATGTTATCTCTCCAATAGGAATCATCGGCAACCTGTCCAATCCACCAGACAAAAGATTCCCCCAAATAATCCTGATTAAATAACGCTCCTCCTTCTGCCATTAGTCGTCGTATACTCTACATTCCAGAGAATCTGGGTGGTTATCACAATATACTTCTAAATGCTTGTCCTCGTGCCTTGTGTGCCAGTCATTAATCTTACCATCATTATTATTAACTTCATCCTCTGAGTGGGCATGGAAGGCATCGTTATGCATCTTTAAATCCTCCTCAGTATATTCAATCATACCATGATTGATATGCTCCTTATGATCCTTGGGATCAATATAGACCTCATGGTCTAGATCGTGATTTGGAGTGTTGGTTGTCATAATTTCCTCTTAGTTAAAAGTTTTACCTTTAGTTGGATTACCATCTCGACCAAAGGAGTCTCTAATCAAATTCAACTTAGTATAAGTCTCTTTGGCAGTAATGTAGTGACAAAGATCTGCTATAATATATAGACCTCCATCCTCCTTATTTACTTCGTCACCACAAGATTTGTTTTCACTTTCACTTATCTGAGGAATATCTAGAAAAACAGTATCCCCTGCATGTAAAGAGAACTCACCAGGTATTGTAATTGTAATTTGAGAAGCGAATAATTGATTATATCGCATAATTGATTGATTGACAATCAATCTTGTTTTAAGGTTTTCATCTTGACACTCATTTAATTGTTCTTCAGATTTTCCCATGTTGAGTTGACCTGTTGAATATAATAAAAAAGTAGTTCTAGAAAACTCAGAATCCATTCCTGGTTTTGCAAACTCCTTATTTGGTGTTGGTAATCGTTTTCCTGCTAGTTTTATACCTTCTCCTTCTATTTTTTTCTGACCCTCTTCACTAAAAGCGTCTAGTGTCTGCACATCATACTGGGTGCTAAATGGATCGAATGTAATACTGCGAGTAGAATATGCACCCATCTGTAATTTTTTCTGGACATTAATACGATTTTCTATGTCCAAAGTTAAAGCTTTTATATCATATCCAGGTGGAATACCCTTACCTGCAGTATCAGGTGTTTCATTATAGATAATAGATTTTTTCTGTGTTCCAGATAATAAAGTATCAATAGATTTGAAATGATATCCTTCAGAAGTTTCAAAGAAAAAATATCCCGCACTATCACCAAGTCCTTGATTTTCTGCTGAGACTGCTTTTGTTGATAATTTATTAATTGCATAAAATGGTTTTTTATTATTTCCAACATAATCTAAAGGTTCTTTAGTATCATCTAATAAAATTTCTTTTTCAGTTTTTAAAACATCTTCCAAAATAAATTTAACATGATCAGAAACTTCACCTCTCCTACAAACCCTAACTCTAGACTTTTCATTATCAATATATTCTTTAGATACTAAGCTCAATTCATAGGATTTATTTGTGGTTTGAGAATCTGTTGGTAGTGCAGTAATTTTATTAATATAAAGATTATTATCAGAACTTTGACTAAAACTTATAGTATTATCATTATTATCTGTAAACTTTAAGGAAACTCGTTCTTCACCAACAATCGGCAACCCTTCAACAGCACTTACTTTTTTTCTTCTCTTTCCATGACCCTGACCTTTCTTAGTCCTTGTCATCGTATTACCAGCATCAGTAAAAACCACAGATGCTGACACAGTATCAGATAAAATACTCTCCCAATATAATACACGAACAGTTCCACTTATCAAACTTACGCTAGAATCTTTACTTTCATTAGAAATAACATCAATTCTTTGAAGAAGAGCAGGTGCTGCTGGTCTTACATTTCTTTTTAAATTTTTGTTACCTTGTCCCATAAGTTATTCCTCCTAGTTATATTTAACCACCTTTATAAAGTCTATCACCCATCTCATCACTTCCACCTCCACCACCGACAGCAATAGGTGTTAATGTCTCTTTAGATTTTGTTTCTGGAGTACCCTTTTCCTGAGATCCTGATTCAACAATAATAGTTTCTTCTGCACCCTCTTCATAAGATGCACTCTCAGAAACACTAGTTGCTTTCTTTTTAACAGAATTTACATCCAAAGGAAGAATATTTTCACCGTTACCTTTTGATATAAGTTTTTCATCACCATTCTCTGTCTTCTTTCTCTCCTTTTCTAGTTGAACTTTCTCTTTTGCGTCATTTATTTTATGTCCAACTGCCTTAGTTATTGCATTTACACCACTAGAAACTCCACTAGGCCAATTCTCAAAGAAAGATCCTGGGAACAATGATTTACCTACATGACCCATAAGGAAAGGAAGACCTAATCCAGGAATAAACATACTGAAATCAGGAAAATTCATCAATTGATTTTCACCATTAATCCATTGTTGGAACCAAGGAATCCCCCCAAATACTTTACCCAACATCCAATTTATATCAACACCTATACCCAGTATCTTAAATTTCATAAGAGGTAAATTGAATAGAGGAAAATTATTAACAAATCTAGCCATCCCATCTTTCATCCACTCTGTTAATAATTTAAGTGCTCCACCCAACTTTTCAAATACCCACGGTATTGCATCAAAAAATATCCACTTTCCAAACTTAAATGGAAGAGTTGCACTAAATTCCAGAAGTTTAAATAATCCTCCACCAAAAATAAATTCCCCTAACATCTTAGCCGCACCTGCAGCCCCTTTAATAATTTGCATCAACAAACCACCACCAAAAAGATATTTGGCAAATCTCATCAATCCACCACCAACACTCTTTAAAAGACTTAGTAGTCCACCACCAAATATCCAATCCATCATTGCTTTACCGACTTTCCCCGCGCCAGTAACAATACCCATTAAACTTTCTTTTAATTTAGTTCCTGCTGCACCCCATCCTTTTCCTAAGAAACCTTCATATAATAAATCACCCACAAATAAACCAATACCTTCACCTACTAACATACCCACAACAGGAATAGGTATAAGATTACCTAAAACACCTCCCAATGCTGCACCTATACCCTTAAAAGCAGCTCTACCAATTCCTTCTCCATTTATAATAGACATAGTAGCAACAATCAAAGGACCAATAATAGGTATCTTAATTTTACTAGCTAACTTACCAAAAACCTTTCCACCTAGTTTACTAGCACCTTTAGTAAGTTTTTCTCCAAGTTTACCAGCACCTTTACTAAGTGTCTTTCCTAGTTTACCAGCACCTTTATTAAGTGTCTTTCCTAGTTTACCAGCACCTTTACTAAGTGATGTTTTTGTTTTACTTAATGATTTAGATAGATTTTTACTAAGTTTTGATTTTGTTTTACTTAATGATTTAGATAGATTTTTAGTAATCTTAGATCCAGATCGTTTAATTGAACGCTTTAATTTTATTCCTTTTGCCTTTTGATTTCTAAGAAACTTTCCAGGAGCACTTTTCTTAAATGATTTAGAAAGATTCTTTTTAAAATTCTTTTTAGATTGATTAAGTTTACGTTTTAATTTTAATGTTTTTGCTTTTTGATTTCTAACAAACTTACCAGGTTTACTCTTTTTCCACCTTTTCTCAAAAGATTTTCTCAACTTCGATTTTGGTCCTTTCGATTTTTTTCCCATCATCGCCATCTTGGCAATACCCATACCAAGAAGAACAATCCCATTAAACATCTTAGTGAGATTGCCCATAAAGGACTCAAATTTCTGAGCAGCACCATCACCAAACTTATCACCTATCCATTCTTGAGTTGCATTAAGTGCCTTATATCCCCAATCAACAAAAGTTACTAACCCACTCAAAAGTAATCCACCAAACTTAATAAAGAAACCTGCGATGGCAGCTATCGGTTTAAGAAACTTAGTTATTGTAGGTAAATGCTTAATTAATTTAAAAGCTAACCATCCAAGAAGAACATTACCAATAAACTGTTTTATCCCATCTAGGAAACTAAGCCTAGGCATTTTAAGTTTATTTTCCTCTTCATCATCACTATCAGTAGTAGCATCCTCTAGTTTAGATTCTTTTTTCTTTCTATTCTCATCCTCTTTCTTTCTTTTCTCATCCTTTTGTCTTTTTTTCTTTTCAGCCAAAGTTCCCTTCAAAAGGTCATCAACTAATATTATTTTTTTCTGAATAGTAAAAAGAATTTTCTCAGAACTATCACTCTCAGATTTTTGAATATCAGAAGACTCAATACCTTTATATGATACTAAAGAAGTAGTAGGACGCACCGCAAGTGCTCCACCACTTTCCTTCTTCCCTAAAAGTTTATTTGCGGTTATTGCCATTATACACTAATCCCCAATACTTTTATTTTTGGACCAGACCTACCACCAATAACATTAAACTGAGGTATTTCACTATTAGATTTTTCAATATTTGGACTATCTGACATTTTATTTTTTTCCTGCTCATATGCACGAATAACATTTTTCTTTTTCTCTGATGGTTCTATATTTGGTTGCTTAGATGTAGAACTTACTGCTCTTATTTTATTACCTTGCCCTCTACCTCTTTGTGGTTTAACACGATCCTCACCAGAAAAAGTCTTACCACCCATAATATTACCAATACCCTTAAAGAAACCTGTCGATTCTTCAGGTATTACTGGAGAACCACCACCTTGGAAATATTGAACCAATCCTCCTGTAGAATAATTAGATTTCATATTGTTATAATCACCAATTAAACCTCCATTATTAACTGATACACTTTCATCAGATTCTTTCAATTCAGGTTTATTAGTTCCTCCACCCATAGAATTCATAGACTCCATTGTATCAACACCATACTTCTGAACTGCAGGTGCTGAAACAACAAATTCACCAGGAGTTAACATAGAAGGAACTGTATCATCCTTCTTAGATTTCTTAACTGAACCAGCAGCTGAATTCATATTCTCTAAAGCATCAACTCCATACTTATTGACTGCTCCCTTACTCATTACAAACTCACCAGGAGTTAACATCGCAGGAACTGTATCCTTGTTACCACTTCCAGGAACTGATCCACCTTTATTAAATTTTCTAATTGCACCTTCTGCCAAAACTGCATCTCTTTCTCCTTCACCATCAACTTTTAATTTTCCATCAAAATAACTATAACCCTTTACACCCCCATCAGGTTTTATTAAATCATTATTTTCCAAAAATCTTCGGTGTCCTTCGTTAATCTTTTCACTTGTTGCTTTTGCTGCATCACTAGCATTAAGAATAGGGTAAAGTGTTTCTTCTGGCATACCCACAAGTCTTCCCCGATTATTAGGATATTCCATAACATCCATAAAATTAATATCTTCATATCCCTTTACCTTACGCAGAGATTCAACCAGTTGGGTTTGATGTTCTATCAAATCAGGAACTCCAATAGAACCACCAATATCAGTAAAAGTTTCCTTATCCTTTATAACCTTATCACCTTTCGTTATATAATGACTCTTAAATTCCTGCTTATTGAAAACAAATTGATCTGGATTTATCTCACCCATTCCATAACCCATAACTGGACCACCTTCATTAAATCCTTGAATTATATTTGAAGCTTGTTTAGTAGCTTTATTACCATGTTCAACTAATCCACCTCCTTTAAATCCTTGAGTTTCCTCTCCACGACTCTCTGCCATTTGGTTTTTTAGTTGCTCAGCTTCAGGACCACCCCTAGTTGTAAAGGATTGAGAGGTTCTTTCTGTTGTCGTACCATCACCATCATCCCCCATATCTTGATCAGGTTCTTTTTTCTTCCTCGTAGCTAAATATATTCCTCCCCCCAAAACAGCAGCGGCAGCTAGTCCCCACGGTCCCATGGCGGTAGCAGCTTTAAGAAGTGCTGGAATAACTGTTGCAACAAGTTTAGCTCCCCAGACTACCATATTTTTCAATAATCCCAAAGCAAATCCAGTTAAAGCATTTCCAAATATCAAATATCCCCCTAAAAGTACAGGCCACCAATCCTCAAAAAATTTGATAATACTATTCAACTTCCCTTGATTTTCAGGATTACCCATCCAATTTAAAATTTTAAAAAGGACGTTACCAAGAAGAACATTTCCTACAAATTCTATGAACTTACTCCAGGCACTCTTCATAGGTTCCAATACTTTAGTTACTGTCTTCTTTAAACCTTCAAATACTTTAAATTCTAATTTATTTTCTTTCTTTCTTCTTTTAGAAGTCTCCATCAATTTCCTTAAAAAAGAAAAATGTTTCTTATCTTGTTTTTTCTCTCCTTTTAATGTATCAACAATAGAATTAACACCAGAAAGAATGGCTGCTAATACTCCTCCTTTTTCTTGAGTAGGTTCTGGGATAAGTTTTTTAGTATCTAATTTTCCAGTTTTACTTCTAACAGAAAGAGAACTGGTTCCTGTAGTATCTGCTTGTGTTTTCTTCTTTTCTTCTCTTCCAAAAAACTTAGAAGTGCTTATTTTTTTCTGAGTTACTTTCATTCCTGCACTTGGTGCAGATGCCTTTCTTTCCTTTCTTACTCTTATTAATTCTTCTTGTAAAATATCTGCTCTTGCACGTCCACTACCACCATCTCCTTGCAAACTAACTATAGCTTCCATCAAGGCACTAAGATAGTCCTCATCGGATTCGATGTCTACCATCTCATATCCGAGATCGTTAAGTATTTTTAATGGACTGATCTTAACGGGCATTCGCTTGTTGCTGTTGCTTTAATTTTTCTTCCTCAAGATGTTGTTGAAGTAGAGCCACATAGATGTCTCGTTCCCAAGGCATCATATTTTCAATCTCTGTTAAGCTGTATTTATGATACTGCATCAAGGCAAAATTTAGTCTGAAGTAATCCTCCAAACTCATGTGCAGTAGGGCTATGCGAAAAAAGACGATAATCCTTCCAACACCACATCACTTTTCACTTTTGTCTTAGGATTAGTAACACTAATAGTGTGAGATAATTTAGGCATAGTCTCAAAGAAGGTTTCAATCTCTTTGAATTGTTGAGAATTCATTTGTTCTAAGAAATCTTTCATTTCCTTCTTAGTACAATCAGCAGCAGTCCATACTTCATCTTCAGTATAAACCTTATCAATACAAGCTGCGATCAATTCAAATGATTGATCCATCATATTTTTTTCATTAAAATCAAAATTATTCTTAATAAATTGTTCAAGTGATGGATACTTCATTTCCATCATAATAGAGTCATCTATTTTGATTTTATTAGTATGTTTATCATCCTTTTGAACTTCAATTTCATCTAAAGCAATTGTTACTGGAACCTGAGTCTTCTCATCATCAGGGCAAATAATATTTACTTCTAAATCTTCTCCAACAGATTTACCTCGAATATTGAGGAACAAATATTCAATATCAAATGTAGGAAGATCTTCTACTTTAATTCCTTTACTAAGAATACAGTTTTTAAGAACTGATTTGATAGCAGTAGTAATTTGTTTATTATCTTCACTCTCTAAAGCAATCACAAGAACCTTTTCTTCTTTTACAAGAAATGGTCTATAATTAATAGATGCACCTGTGGAAGGTAACTCCAACTCATAGGTGGGAGTGGCAATTTTTGGTAAAGGCATAATGTCCTATAAGCACTTCAGTATGTTTATTTAGTGTGGTTTATATAGGTTCTCCAGTTGCTGCATTTCGTGCGACACCATCTGGACCCATCATTATTGCTATTCCTAACGTATCAGGAAAAGGTATATCTCCTTGAGAGTTTATTTGTGCTTGCTTAATGGGATCTGGATTTTTTCCCCTCATCATTTCTCTTATAGCCTCTTTATCATTCTCTGTTCCACCTGTTTCTATCTGCGTTACAATATACCTTATATAACTCATCGATACTGTGCATTTTAATAATGAAGATCCATCATAAGAAACTGGCATAGAATTTATTGCCAAAGGGAATGCGTTTACAAATTTATATTCTAACGCACCACCACCAAGTGCTTGATCTTTCTCAAATTTTGTAACTGTTAGCCCTTGTTGAGCCATATAACCATCATCACCTTGAGGATACCTCATCCTATAAAAATATTCACCCATTTCTTTGTTAAGTGTGGGATTTGAATCTTTTGCCGCATCTTCTGCAGGACTAGTGATATAATTTATCCAGTCTTCAAAAAAAGCAATTGGTTTATAAGCTCCAGCATCAACATAAAAAGTTAAATCTATTCTATCATCAAATATTCTTCTATGAACGTGCTTTTCTGTTACACCCATTCGATCATTATTAATTTCAAATGTTGCTAAATTAGATCCAGGCAAAGATGCTTCTGAACATAATAATTGAATCTGATTCTGATCTATAGGATTATATTTTCCTTTTACTCTTAGCGCATCAATAATAGGTATATTAACTTCAAAATGAGAAGTTGTTGCTGGTTTTAATAAATTTGCTTTAATGTCAGATACGTTAAATGTCCTTGGCATTTTATAAATATTATTTGACCTTATATAATATGTATAAGAGAAATGGCAGAAAGTATTAAAAGCATATTCAAACCCAAGAAACCTAAAAAATATAAAGGTGATATAACTAATATTATTTGCCGTAGTTCTTGGGAAAGAAGATTTTGCAATTGGTGTGATATAAATGAAAATATTGTTGAGTGGGGAAGTGAAGAATTCTTTATTCCTTACTTATCTCCAGTTGATAAAAGAGTTCATCGTTATTTTCCAGATTTTATCATAAAGGTGAAAGAAAAAACAGGTAAACTTAAAACCTATGTTATTGAGGTAAAACCTCTTAAACAAACCAAATCACCCAAGAAAAGAAAAAGAGTGACTAAATCATATCTTTTTGAATGTAAGACATACGCTATAAATCAAGCAAAATGGAAATCAGCAGATGAATGGTGTAAAGACAGAAAAATTGAATTTAAGATTATTACCGAAAAAGAATTAGGTATCAAATGAATAGAATTGAAGAAATTAACGAAGATTTAGAAAAATCTATAGGCGATCCTGAAGAAATGATGCTTCTTATTATGGAAGCATTAAATTCTACAGTAACCCCTATACCTGAAATAGGACAATTCTATACCTTTATATACAACGCAAAAACTCCTAATATTACATATGACCAACATCCTTTGATTGCTTGTACCGATTTACAATCTTGGGGGTTTAAAGGATTGAACTTTCATTGGAGACAATCTCGCAATTATACATGGGAAGAACTAGCAGGACAACTCTATATTGTTGATTATGATGAACTTGATGACCTTCTCCGATTTCCTTACGGTAAATTCATCCTAAATAAGTAAAAAGATTATATCTGATGTCTGCAGTTACTAGTAAAATAAGCCCAGTCAATGTGGGTAAAGGTAAAAATAGAAGAAAAATTTATACAAGCACAAGAATAACGCCCACTAAAGATCTGGATGGAAATAAAACATATAAAGTAGAAATTGTTGAATACAGTAATGAAAACGGAGATGGAGAAAGAGTAATAGGAGAAAGATCATCCAGTCAACCATCAATAGTAAATTGGAATGATGATGCAAGTGCAGATATAACAGGAGATGCTAAGTCCCAAAAAAATATTACTAATGCTTCTAAAGTTCAAGCAGCTAGTATAGAATCACAACTTGTATCAACTTCAGCAGAGTCAAGAGAATATTATAGATCTAACGGAAAACCTAATCAAGGAACTGAATCTGGTAATGATCAAAATACAGCCAAATTAAAAAACATAGATGATGCAACAAATACAATTAATGGGACAGCAGGTGTATCTGCTATTGGAACCAGAGAAAAAGGATTTGGTGCATATGTTTTTCCCAATTCTTTAAGACAAAGTGGAGGTAATGGACAAGATTTTCTAAAATTTGATATGATGAAATATGAACCCAAAACATTTGATAAAAAAACTTTTGCTTTTAGTGAAAGATCCACCGATATTGATAAAAGAAGTATTGGATCAGTAATACTCCCAATTCCTGCTGGCATTCAAGATTCTGTTAGTGTTAGATTTGGTGATGGTTCCATGAGTCCACTAGACATGGCAAAAGCTAATGTCGCATTAACTGCAGTACAAGATCTAGGAGAAGGTGCTAAGGAAGTAGGAAATCAAGCAAGAAAAATTGCTGACGCATTTAATGATACAAAGGGTGCTCTTGCAGCAGTTATTGCAGGAATGGCATCAGGTAGTTCTGAATTATTAACAAGAACTACAGGTGCAATTGCTAACCCAAATATGGAATTATTATTTGGTGGTCCTAACTTAAGAACATTCAGTTTCCAATTTCTTCTTGCCCCAAGAGATAAAGATGAAGCTATGACTGTCATCAAAATTCTTAGATTTTTTAAACAAGGAATGTCTCCAATTAGAACAAAATCAAGGTTGTTTATGAAATCTCCTCATACATTTCAATTATCCTATAGAAATTCTGAGGGTAAAAATCACAAATATTTAAATAAATTTAAGGAATGTGCTTTATCGTCATTTGGTGTTAATTATGCTCCTAATGGAAATTATTCAACTTATGAAGATGGTGTAATGACTGCTTATCAAATGACTATGACTTATTCTGAACTTAATCCAATATATAATGATGATTATGGTGATACTGTTCCAATACCAGACGCAATAGGTTTCTAAAATGTCCAACTACTTTAGTCTAATACCAGATTTTGAATATGTTAGCAGATTACCTAATGCTAAAATATCAGACTATATTACTGTTAAAAATCTTTTTAAGAGAGTTTTTTTGAGAGAGGATATTTACCAAAACCTAACTTTCTTTAAAAAATATACTGTCGTAGGAGATGCTAGACCAGATAATGTCGCTAATGAAGTATATGAAGATTCTACTCTAGATTGGTTAATTCTATTAGCAAATAATATAGTTAATATCCCAAATGAATGGCCATTACCTCAAGCAGATTTTGATAGATATCTTTTAGACAAATATGATAATGACTATAATAAAATATATAATGGGATTCATCATTATGAAACTGTAGAAGTTAAAAATAGTAATGGTGTAGTTATAGTGCCTAAAGGATTAGAGGTAAGTTCAGATTATAATGTTACATACTATGATTTTTTTATTGGGGGATTAACTGAAGCAAATAATATCACCAGACCAATAACAAACTACAAATATGAAGAAAATTTGGAAAATGAGAAAAGAGAAATTTTTATCCTAAAACCAGAATATATAAGTGTTGTCTTAGATGACATAGAGGATATTACAAAATATAAAAAAGGTTCCACCGAATATGTCGGTGAAACCTTAAAACGAGCAGAAAATATTAGACTATTCCAATAAAAAAAGTAATAGGGCAATTTTTACTCGGAGTTTTTATTTCGACTTTTTTGGAATAAAAAATCGAATTTCCCTCAACTATTCGTTAGCTAACTTCTGAAAGTATGATAGTGCATCATCCTCCTCTGAACTAGCAGATGCTACAGCAGCAGTCACAGTTTCTTCTGCCTTACGTGACTCAAAGTTAGGTTGGAAAGAACCACGAGAGTTGTCCTCATCAACCACTTCCTCATCTACACGACGAGCAGGTTTTTGTCCTAAAACATACTTCAGACGTTTCTGAAGATCATCATAAGACTTGAACTGATCAGCAGCAGTCACAGCAGCAAGAGAATACTGCTTCTTCCATAATGCTTCTAGTGCATCATCATCATCTAGAACAGGTGTTACTTTATCAAACTCTGACTTGTCATAGTTCCAGTAACCATCCTTCTTCACTATCTTCAACTTGAAGTTTGCACCTTGCCAGAAGTCAAAAGGATTGATTGGGGTCTCATCCTCAAACTCAGGCTGCATTGCTTCCATAACCTTATCAAAGATCTTCTTACCAAACTTGTAGAGGAATACTCCACCCTCATTTTGAGGATTGGTAGGATCTTTTACAACATATATGTTTGCATAGTAAGAGAGCTTACGCTTCTGTCTACGAACTACATCTTTATCTGACTCATTACCACTATTCCAGAGTTCACGATTGTATTCGGAAACTGGATCCTTGCCACCTGTTGTGGTCAAAGAGTTTTCAATATACCATCCACCTGGTCCTTGGAATGCATGAGAATACATTTTTGCCCAAGGTATTTCTTCTCCTTCAGGGGAAGGTAAGAAACGAATTACGGCATAACCATTACCTGTTTTATCAACTTCAGGCTTCCAGAGACGCTCATCAGCACCTCCACTTGTGTTGTTCATCTTCTCCACTTCTTTGACTAATTTTTGAGTCAAAGATCCTAGAGAGGACTGTTTTTTTAGGTCTTTAAATGACATTAGATTTGTTTTTAGATTTGGCTTTTGTGTACCTTTATATGTTACTAGGTAAATTGATTCCTGTCAATCTGTTTTTTCAATACATCAACCATAGTAGCCATTTGACTAAATGCTTGATTCATATCAGAACTAGATGGGAACCCCATCATTTTAGCAGATTCAACAATCTGCTCTTTCATCTTCTTTGCATCAGGATCATCAGATAAACTCAAACGAGTGTACATAATTTGTTGCTTTTCGATCAACCTTTCAAGAATATCAACATGATTACGTTGATCATCCTTTGACATAGTAGGAAACTTAAAGACATTAGAATAAACTTCTTCTTGAAGTTCACTAATCTCTACCATCTCCGCACGAACTACATCTGATTGAAAAAAAGTCATCGATTTCTATCTAATAATTGTTTATGACTCAGATTCGACGGAATCGGACCCGTCAGAGGACTCGATATCGATGCTAGACTCTTCGCCCACATCGCCTTCGCTTTTGGTGGCAGCTTGTGCCTCCTCTGCTTTACTATCTTCAATTTGTTGAAGTACTTCTATAGCACCCTGTATTTTAATACGAGTGTTGGATAATTCATTAAGTTGTTCAACGATAGTAGTATATCGTTCTTTCAATTCTTCAAGTATTGCAGCATTTTCAAGAGCCATGGATAACAACCTCCTTTAGGATTTTTTTGTAACGGGGTACATTAATATTTATGAAAGGTTTATATTTTTTGATCTTACGACTGACGGTTTCCCACACAGGGTCATTCAATCGTTTATCAAAATCCTTTCCGTACCCTAATATTATATCACATATTACCATAGTTTCAAGTGATGTGCCACCCCCTAGATAACTTTTAAGAATTGATGGGTGTCCTTTAGAACAATTAAACACGTCATCAATTTTTTTCTTCTCAAAAATATTTTCAACATCTTCTTTAAAAGTATAAGAAAGTGATTGATTTCTTTTCTGCCATTCTGTAAAAGTATTTCTCCCATTTTTAATAATATCAGCCATGTATACTGATTGTGGATCTGTTCCAGAAATAAAATTAGCAACAAAAAATTCCTCTATTTCTTTGTCAGCAAAATCCCTAGACATCTTCTCAAAGAAAAATCTATCCTTCCTTTTATAAAAAGAAGTTACCTTTAATCTAGGAAGTCTATTACCATACCTCTGATAATCATAAGAGTCTTTAGTAAAGTGAGACTTCATAGCAATATATGTTTTGTAGCAGTCAAATGGCATCATTATATAATATGTCAAATTTACCTACCTTCTCTAGATTTGTTTCTAATAGTAATATGCTGACCTTCAATTGCAAAATCTAAGTAATCTGTATGATCCCATTCAAGTTCTTCGTATAAACCATTCAATCTATCCATATCATCCCAAAGGTCTGTAGGAGTAGGTTCACCCCAGAAAGGATTTTTATCTGGATCTGTCATAGTGGTAACTTTGCTCGTGAACTACGTTTTAAAAAGTTAAGTTCTGATGCTTCATACTTAATCTTTTCCTTTAATGGTTTAGGAATAAGTTTGGGAACTGATTCCAAATCAATACTATTCTTATCACAAAAGTGAATGATAGCATCAATATAATTCATGTTTTCATTTAACTGCACTAAGGTTTCAATTTCTTGTGCAAAACCTGCAGCGGAGAAGAACTTACTCTTCAATACCTTCTCTAGTTCATTCTCCATCCTGTCTCCTAGTACTGTTAGATACAAACTCTTTTATATACCTTACTAATAATTTAATATAGTCCCCTTTGTTCCTTTTGTCAAATACTTTTACTTCACCACCAGGCGTAACCATGATAGTAATTAATTTCTTTACAGGAATTTCAGTTAACTCATAGTAAGCAGCAGCATAAAAGGTTTCCTGTACGAAATAGTTTTCCAACCACTTCTCAGGTTTAATCTTCTCCGATGTCTTAAAGTCTATGACTGCTAACTCACCTTCATACTCTGCTATACAATCAACTCTACCCGCAAGACCAAGGTACTCGGAGTAAAGGGTTCTTTCTATAGCGTGTATGTTATTTATCTTATCCAAATAAGGTTTGGCATGATGAAACATAAACTGAGTAGCAGGTCTAAATTGATTCCAATCAATTTCATTGTTCCTCATATACACTTCAACTGCTTCATGGAAATCAGTTCCACGAGTAGTTGCTTTCTTTGTGATACGATTTGCTTCTTCAATACCAATTCGCTTACGCCAATTGATAAAGATCTGCCTATTATAAAAGGAAGTGACTGAAGTAATAGAAGGAACCCAACTACCATCAGGAAGTTGATACAATCTACAACCAGGAGTTTCTTTCTTTTCTAATTCAATATCACCTAAGAAATTATGATGCTCAAAAATCATAGAGTTGTTTCCAATTTAGCTAAGAGATACTCCTTGACAAATCCAGAACGAACAATATCTTCGACTCCGAACTCAATAATATCAACGGATGGCATGATGCGAAGGATCTTCATAAAATCAATCACACCATTCTTTTCATTAGTCTTAACAAGATCAGATTGAGTAGCATCACCACAGAACATGATCTTAGAATCTTGACCAACTCTTGTTATTATACTATCTAACTCATGAAAATTCAAGTTTTGATATTCATCAACAATAACAATTGCTTTATCAAAAGTAGTTCCTCTTATAAATGAAGTACTCCAGAAGTCAATTGTACCTTGAGACTTAAGATTTCCATAGAGCATTTCAAAGTCTGCCTCTGTTGGCATCTCAAACATATATTTGACCATATGTTTGTAAGGAATCTGATATAGTGAAGACTTATCTTCATGATCTCCTGGTAGGAAACCAATCTCTCTTGTAGAGACAAGTGACCTTACAATATAGATCTTCTCATAGGGAGTCTTAGGATCTAATACATCCCTAAGTGCATTATAAAGAGTTATAAATGTCTTACCAGTACCTGCACATCCATATGCAACTACGTTCTGATTATTCTCATAGCATCTGAATAATTCTTCTTGGTTTGGAGTTAGAGGAGTTATTGTCCTCATCAAGTCCGTATTAATAGGTTTCTTTCTTTTCATTTGCTTATTACTCATTCCGTATGGAACGACTATCTTACGATTTTTAGATTTAGATGTCATATTATTCCACATCAAAGGCAGATTGAGTTGAAGATTCGTAAGAACCTCTTTTAGCTAGTCTTCCAGAGATACCTCCAGATTTATCTGCTTTCTTTAATACCTCACCCCATCCAGGATTTCTATTAACTAATTTATCTTTCCAATCACCAACCTCAACTCCTAGTCCAGGCATGGTAGAAGGATCAGAGTAATCTCTGTCCCAATCAGAATTGTCATCTTTCCACTGATCCCAATCATGGACACTCATTACGACTTCCTTCTGTTCACCAGTTTCTTTGTTTATAACAGGGTATGTTGCCATATCAATAAGATAATGTGTAAAATTATTTAGTTGATCACCTAAAAGGCGGACCTCTAAACCAAGTAACTAATGATTTTCTTACTCCAGAAGTAACAGGTCTAACTCTGTGCCATTTATCAGATGGAAAAACTACGATAGATCCTTTCTTTAATTTAAGAGTATCATATCTTACATCCATACGTGGTCCTTTAATTTCTATGTCAAATTCTCCACCTTCATATTCATCAGGATCACTTAACCAAATAGTTATACTAAGTTTTCTTGCAAGATATTTACCATTTATACACGGTACTATGCCTTCTGTATCTAAATGCCAATCATAATATCCACCATCAGAATAAGTTCCATATTGAATTGCACCACAACCATCTAAATCATAACTCCAATTTTCATTATTACATATATTAATTGCATTAAACAATTCCATACTTAGATTTGAATCATTTATCCAACAAATTTCAGATTTTCTAGTCGGTTCATCATCCTTTTCATCTTCTCCTCCAACCTTGGCACTTTCCAATTTTAAATTATTATTAATATTTTTTTGAATCAAATTCCATATATTAGTATTACTCAAATCGTTAATAGCATAGGTAACAACATCTTTATCTTTTTTATAATTCAAATAATCCATAGTTCCTCACCTAAAAGGTAGACCTCTAAACCAAGTAACTAATGATTTTCTTACACCAGAAGTAACAGGTCTAACTCTGTGCCATTTACTAGAAGGGAAAATAACTATAGAACCTTTCTTTAATTTAAGAGTATCATATCTTGTAGATATATGTGGTCCTTCAGTTTCTATATCAAATTCACCACCTTCATACTCATCAGGATCACTTAACCAAATAGTCATACTAAGTTTTCTCATATGAAATTTACCCTCTGCACCCATAGGTACTTTCACTTCCTCATCAATATGCCAGTCATATTTTCCACCCTCAGAATAAATTCCATATTGAAGTGCATCAGTACCACATAAATCATAATTCCAATTTTCCTTATTATATAAATTAACTGAGTGAAACAATTGCTCTCTCAAATACAAATCAGTTAACCAAGCAACTTTAGATATTTTAACATTTTTCCTATCACCATCGTCTTCAGATATTCCATCTTCCCATATCAAATTAGGATTATTAAGTTGTTCTTGTATCAAACCCCATAGTGGAGTATTACTTAAATCATTAACACCATAGTTGATCCAAGAACAAGACTCTCTTTCTATATCCATTCTAATGCTTCAGACACTGCAGGAAAGTTCTCTACAAAAATATTCTTACAACCATTAGCAATATCCATATGTTCTTTCTGTGTTCCATGTGCTGAACGTAGATTAATATAATGTATCCATGAACGACATGAACCAGTCATATAGATACGTGTTGGTGTAGCAAGAGGTAGTACAAACCGAGCACACTCCTTAGCAACACCTGCCTTTAACATCTGATTATATAAACCAAAGGCAGAACTAAACAGAGTATTCATCTGCCTATTAAACTTATCAACCATCTCTGGATCTAGATCATCAATACTATTCTGTCTATTCTTATCATCTTGTCTGCGAAGTTCAGGCAATTCTATTTCACCTAGAAGATTACTATCAGCATACCTTTGAGAGAACTCTTGGTATGTGAAACTTCTATGCCTTAAAATCTGTGCAGCAATACCTCTTGTAGTATTGATCTCTACTGTCATAAATGCTTGCTCAAAGACACTCCAGTGACCGTGCTGAATGCAATACTTTAACAACCCTGAGAACTTATCATTGTCTTGGTTCTTAGGGTTAGAAACACGAGCAACATATGCCATGTGTTGTTCAGCATCAGGAGTGACACTGATTAAATTAATATCTTTATTCATATAAAAAAAGTAATAGGGCAATTTTTACTTGGAGTTTTTTTTCCGACTTTTTTGGAATAAAAAGTCGGATTTGCCTCAGTCTGGATATCCATCATCATCTTCAAAAACTTCTTCATAGTCTCCTACAGGAACTGATTGGTATGCTTCTACATCTGAATAGATTTCAGACTCCAATTCTTCTACGACTTCTTTAAGAGCCATGATTAAAACTTTTAATTTTCCTCTGTTCATGATTTTATTTCTCATTATTTAGAGTGGGTGGGAGGTTGGAGTTATGTGTACCAACAAGTAAGGGGCATTGCTACATTAGTAGATTTTTACCTTACTGTCTGAGACCCGACTGGTATGTCGGTTCTTCCGAAGAAGCAGCACCACCTGTGTCTCATCACCTTAACTAGCCTTATGCCAGCAAGTTTTTTCAGTCACTCCCGTGTTGCGTTCGTCAACTCAACAAATATATTATTGCATAAAAAAAGAGGGGTGTCAACACCCCTCTCTGAACCAAGTAAGGTTAAGCTCAACTCTTAGATGCGAACTTGCGTTCTACCTTGATTCCACGATACATAAGATCATGGTTTCTGTGTTGAGCTGCTTCAGTGAGTACGCTCTTGTTGTACTCTGCAGAGTCATACTCGACTCCACGATAAGTGACTTTTGCCATTGGTTTTCTCCAAAGTAGTAGGGATTTTTGCCCCGTTCCTTCAGTCGAACATTTGCGTCCCCGCAGGGATGAACGATCCGTTCCGTGTCGGCTTACTTGCGACCTCCTATGAGGTTGAACGTGTGTGTTAATACTAACACTTGCTTACTATATAGTCAAGTTTATTTGTATTTCCTGATACAGTTTTGTTATTCTTTTAACATTTCATCACGAATTCTTCTTGCCTGTTCATTATGTTCACATAATTTAGACATCCATATCCTCTCATCCAATCCAACCTCACCATCAGTTGAGATCATGCGGCAGCAAATATCTATTATGTTGTTCCGATAGTTAGTGCTTAACATAGTCCAATACTGTAGTCGGTAAAGAATTTTTAACATGTTCTATTGCTGCTGGTAGTATACCATATTCCATTCTTTGAATTGCTTTTGTTAATGATTCTACAGTATCTTCTGGTAAAATGGGAACCTTTCCTTGAAGAATTATTTCACCACCATCCAATTCTTCATTCACATAATGGACAGTACATCCTGTTTCTTTATCACCTGCTTCCATTGCTCTCTCTACTACATTCAATCCCTTATACTTGGGTAGTAATGATGGGTGTACATTAATAATAGGAGCAGGGAAAGAAGCAGGATTTTTAATCACTCTCATATATCCTGCAAGAATAATGAGATCAACTCTCCATACTTTAAAGAGTTCTATCATCTTCTCTTCATCTTTATGTGGAACTCTTACATGAGGTATTCCAAATTTTGCTGCCCTCTTAACAGCACCACATTGTTTAGTGTTGTGTATCATCAACACAACTTCATGCTTATTACATATGGGATTGGTAACTATGTTCTCGAAGTTGGTTCCGTTTCCAGAACACATAATTCCTAGTCTCATTCTTGTAGTTCGTCTAATCTATATGGTGAATAATTAGGTTTCTCATGGTACTCTTTTAAGGCTTCCAACATAATCTCTTTCAACTCTGCCCTTTCTTTATTATCAAAGATAGGTAATGGTGTAGGATTGAATGATGGGTAGATTGGATTGCCTTCAACATCACGAGGATATACATTATCAGTACATCCCTTTACTGCATCACCACTCATCCCTTGGGTGTCAATCTTTTCCATCTATTGGCCTCCCATTCTTATCAACAAGACCCATCTTCTTTACTTGACCTAAGTTGGACTTCTCCTCTTTCTTTATCCTCTTATACTCTTTAATAATTTTATCCACCTCATTCTGAGGTATGTTAACCTTCAGTTCTTCACCTTTAAATCCTTTACCAGTCTTCTCAATGTAATCATTAATCTTGAGTTGGATGTCCGCCTCTATGATTTCATTAATTTGATCTCGAAGTTCATCACTCATTTTCTTTTCTTCCCCTTCTTAGGTGGAGTGGCTTTAATACCCCAAAGATTGGGTCTTATACTACCAGCACCATAATCAATTTTCTGAACAACATCTTTCCCATACCTATCATAATACATATCAAAAACATTTGCCATCTTCTCAGAACGAGTTACATCTAAATGTTCTGTACCCTCTACCATATACGTTACATTAAATGCATCAGTAGGAAGACTCCTATCTTCTGCTTTTTCTCTTGTGGTCTTCTCTAAGATAATCTCACACCAGTAATCAGCAGGGTTAAATTTTACTTCTTCTTTCTTTTCTTCTGCCACCACCTCTTCACCCCTCTTTACTTCCTTACCACCAACATTAACGGTCATGATCTACCACCCCACGTAATATCAGGATAAGCTTCTTTAACCTGATCATATGTCACTGCATAGTCTTCATGCAATCTACCATCCTTTGCAAGTACTACAATCTTTGCTTCACTTGGATGAAGTCCTTCAAGCATCTGAATAAACATAGATTCTCTACGTAAATTATTCAAACTATCATTACCACCCTTTACAAAGTGATAAAGATTTCTTTGTTCTCTACGAAGAGAAGTATGATCTGTTCCTTGTGGACTATCATTAGGAGTAAAAGGAACATCTCCTTCAGGGATCATAGAAACAACTGTCTCATCAAAATTCCATATGAGAATAGAAACTAATGCATCATTACGATACTCTTTGAGTGCTTCTACCTTTGCAATTTTAGATTTTTGACTAGAAACATAATCCAAAATCTCATTCACAAATGGATTAGGTGGTAGTGTAGGTGTCTTTGCAGCTCTCTTTTTTGTAGATTTTGCTACAACTGTGCTACTCTTCCTCGGTTGTTTCTTCGGTGTTGATGTCATAATTGTTTTCAATTCTTAGGGCTAAAATTTCATCGGGAACTAACTGTCCATTTTCATCAAACATTTCTGGATGAGTGTACACTACTTGAGGTGTTGTTTCATATGAATGTTGTCTTGCCATCCATCCTATCATACCCCCTACTAATAATGCAAGAAATGACACAACTGTTGTTAGTGTCAATGTTACTATGGTCATGTCCATAATACTCCTCCAAGAGATCTACTTTTTTCTGATGTCTAAGTAAAAGTTAAAGTGAAAAATAATTTCTCTCTTCCAGAAAGCAATTAATTTTCCAAACTTTATTTGAAATGTTTTTGGTGGGTCTGGTCTCCTCCTCCTATTTCGTAACAGTAATTCCACTCCCCGATTCATTTCGGGTTTGCTTTTATTTAGAGTTCTTTTTCCTCCTTCCTGGTCTTCGGTCACGACTATACCTCCATGCATCTTCTAATATACTGTACAAGTAAGCTCTTATCTTACGTGCTTTAGGTTTTGGTATATGACCATATGCTTCACGCAATTGTTTGTGATTGTTATCTGCACCTCCTTTAATGTATTGTTCAAGTTCTAATACTTGATCAGATATTTCAGCAGCAGTAGAACTTTCTATAAAAGCATCTACTTCATATTTTTTTGTCTTACGATATTCTAGAAACTGATAAAACTTCAATTGCATCTTACCATCAAACGCAAGTTCGATGGCATGTTCAATCATGTCATATACAGTTTCAAAATCGTCAAGTTTTTTCATTAGACTAATTTCTTCTCCTTAAGATACTGAACTGTTTCTACACATCCACCAAGATTGGTAGAATCTATGACCACTTGAGGGAATGTAGTTCCCTCACCAAACTGACCATAGAATGATTGCTTATCAAAATGCTCATCTAGTTTATAAACAACATGTCTTAACTTTGCCAACTCTAACACTTGCACTACCTTTGTGCAATAAGGACATCCTTCTTTGGAATAAACAGTAAAATTCATACTGACTGTCTAAAATTTTATTTAGTTTGAGCAACTACTGAAGCCCAATCGGCATCAAATAATTGTAATCCTTTGTCAGTAAGAACATGATTGTACATCTTCTCAAAAACTGATGGTGGCATAGTTACTACATGAGCACCAAGAGCAAAAGAAGTAGACACTGCTTTCACTCCTCTGATAGAAGCAGAAAGAATTTCAGTTTTTATCCAATGTCTTTGGTAAATTTCTGAAATATCTTTGATTACATCTAACCCATTAACAGAGTTATCGTCAAGCCTTCCTACAAATGGTGAAACATATGTTGCTCCTGCTTTAGCAGCAAGTATTGCCTGTGCTGCATCAAAAATCAAAGTAACATTAACCTTTGTGCCGTCCTTTGCCAACTGATTACAGGTATATAAACCATCTGGTGTGCAAGGAACCTTTATGGTAGCAACCTCTTGGAACTTAGTAGCAAGTCTACGACCCTCAGAGGTCATCTCTTCACGACTTCCTACTACTTCCATACTAATGTCCCTTACACCTGCCTCAGAAAGTTCTAGGTATACATCTTCAGGATCTCTACCACTCTTTCTAATAAGAGTAGGGTTAGTTGTTACTCCATCAATCAAACCTGTTTCAAAATGATTAAGGATTGTTGAGACCTCTGCTGTGTCTAAAAATATTTTCATAAGAATAATTTGTCTAGAGTATCTATAAAAAGAGATAAAAAAAAGAGACCCTTTTGTGAGGGTCTCTTAAATATAACACACTGATTGAGTTTTATCAACCGATGCTTGGAGCAACAAGTGCAACTTCAGATGTCTCAGCAGATGCTAAGTCAAGTGGGAAGTTGTGTGCATTTCTTTCATGCATTACTTCCATACCAAGGTTTGCTCTGTTCAATACATCACCCCAAGTAGGAACAACCTTACCAGATGCATCAACAACCGACTGGTTGAAGTTGAATCCGTTTAGGTTAAACGCCATTGTGCAGATACCCATAGAGGTTAACCATACACAAATCACAGGCCATGAAGCAAGGAAGAAGTGAAGACTACGACTATTATTAAAGCTAGCATACTGGAAGATAAGTCTACCAAAGTATCCATGTGCTGCAACAATGTTGTATGTTTCTTCTTCTTGTCCGAATTTGTATCCATAGTTCTGTGAATCTAAACCTGTTGTCTCTCTGATTAGAGAAGATGTAACAAGAGAACCATGCATAGCAGAGAATAATGCTCCACCGAACATACCTGCAACACCTGCCATATGGAATGGGTGCATTAAGATATTATGTTCTGCTTGGAATACGAACATGAAGTTAAACGTACCAGATATACCGAGAGGCATACCATCAGAGAATGAACCCTGACCAAATGGATACACAAGGAATACTGCGAAAGCAGCAGATACAGGTGCTGAATAAGCAACACAGATCCAAGGACGCATACCTAAACGGTATGAAAGTTCCCACTGTCTTCCCATGTATGCTGAGATTCCGATAAGGAAGTGGAAGATTACCAACTGGTAAGGACCACCGTTGTAAAGCCACTCATCTAAATTAGCAGCTTCCCAGATAGGATAGAAGTGTAAACCAATAGCGTTTGATGAAGGAACAACTGCACCAGAGATGATGTTGTTACCAAACATAAGAGATCCAGCAACTGGCTCTCTGATTCCGTCGATATCGACAGGAGGTGCTGCAATGAATGCTACGATGAAGCATGTAGTAGCAGCTAATAGGCAAGGAACCATCAAGACACCGAACCAACCAACATAGATGCGGTTGTTAGTACTTGTGACCCACTCGCAGAACTCGGACCATCCAGAAAGGAGTCCTTGTTCCCTTTTTTGTAGAGTTGTCATAATAGGACAATTTAAAAAGTAGGGCTTCAAAGGGTAGAAGCGATACGATTATTTCCATCAATCCCTTTACTGATGGATATGAGAGACTTAATCCCCTTGGTCTCGGTTTGGGGTACTAGTAGGTCAGCAGATGCTCACCCGATGTTATTTATTATAAACAAATGTTAAGCACTTGTCAAGAATTTAAATATACCTTAATAATTTTTTAAGTATTTTTGCTGCATATATACATATAGGTTTGTTGTCTAAAGGAATGAAAAGATTCTTACCTATTGTAATGTTATTGATGACAGGTGCAATGGTAGCACCATCAGCTAAAGCTGATATGACATCCAGAATGACTTCTAGTGTTCAGCTAACAGTCAATGCTGCTGCAACACAGATGCAGAGGATTGGTTCATCATTTAGTATCACTGGTAATAATGTGGACACAACTGATGGAACGACAGCTAACACAATATCGGCTGGTACTATAACTTCAGGTGTATATGCTCCTGGAACTATAGCTGCAGTTCAGGATGATCCAGGCGAGTCATTCAGCTTCACTCAGGCATTTACTCAAGGTGATGCGATTGATACAACTGGACCAGACATCGGTGATGTTTCGGCATACGGTGATCAATTATCTACTGCTGCTGGAAGTGCTGGATCCTTGGCTGGTACTGTAACTTCGCAAGGTGCTTTGACCGTAGTGGCTGGCGGCGCAGGTACATCCGCGACTGGACAATTCGTAACTGAGCTGCAAATTAACTAGGAAACTAGGTTATGAAAAGGCTTATAACTATATTAGTGTTGGTATTAGGTAGCACGGGAGCTGCAAAGGCAGTCCCCGTGGTCCCAAATTTTCAGCAAGGTTCAATGACGAGCCACACCGAAACTGAATCTACAGTTACGGAAACTATAAATTCAATTGACTATAGGACAGGATGGGAGTACTCAGTGACTGGCGTAGGGGTAGAAAACAATGGTGGATCCCTCAACCCCAATGTAACAACAACGACAGTACAAGTCTCCCCATCAGTGGGAACAGCAGAAGACGGAGGAGCAACTGCAGCAGCAGTAACCTCTTCATTCGATACATTAAATTTCTCAGCACAAAACGACTTCACAATAGCAGAACCTGGGGGAGCCTTTCAATTTACCCAGACATATTCTGGACCAGGAATGACGAATCAAACAATAATTCAAAGAGTAACAAGCATACAAAGCGTCACAGATACAACAAGCACCTTTACGCAATAGCAACTATAGGTAGTCTTTTAACACCTAACGTCGCACTAGCACAGGGTGTTGGTGGAGTTAGTGCTACTGCTAATCCTATCGCCAACTCATCTGGCTCAGTAACGAACCAGGCAATACAAGTTTTACAAGGTCCATACATAACTAACACTTATGGTGGTGGAGTGCAGTGTCAAGGTAGTACGGTAAACTTCACACCCTATGTACAATTTGCTGACTCAAGGAAAGACCCTTGGGAAGATTATTATAACGAACCACAATATAATACTACTGATGCCACAGGTAAGATGGTTCCAACATATGTTACCGTCAAGAACTACCCTTGGGAAACTTGGTATGATGATAGAACATATGTCTCTGATGGAACAGATGGTAATACTATTGGAGAAACAATCAGATGGTTCCCTGATGGATCAGACATCTCTATCATTCAAGATATAGACAGTCCTAATGGTGTACCAGATATAGTTGATACTGGTGGAGAGATGACACCATCATGGTTTAAACCAGTGCGTACTGATATGAGAGCAAACCAATCATTTAATGTTGGCCTATCTGCTACACTCTCTATACCAGTCAATAGAAAATTTCAAAGGCAATGTCATGAAGCGGCACAAGCACAAATTGATATGACTACTCAGTTGGTTGCTAATAAAAGATTAGACTTTGAGATCGCAAGACTTAAAAATTGTGGTGAACTCAAAAAACAGGGTATTATGTTCCATCCTAAGTCACCATACTTTAGTGTATGTGCTGATGTAGTTGTTACTGCACCTGGTGGAAAAATAATGCCACATGAACACCAGATACCACAACCACAGTGGGTAGATCCTAATAGTGAATCTACTTCTTTGCCTTCAGAGCCTTCTTCAGAGTCTTTATTGCCTGATTCCGATCTCGCTGTTCCTCAATCCGTTCCCGAACAGATAGAACAGGATCCTTCTTCCCCATTATCGACTTTACCTTCGCCACAACCTTCTTTATCACAGGCTTTACCACTTTCAGGAGCAAGTCTGCTAGGGGTTTGGCAAGTAGGGCAGATGAAGTAGCAACAAGAGCAATCGTAGCAGTAGTAGATACTATAGGAACACTGGGTAGATATAGTTCAGCAACACCTAGTTCTTCCCATTGTGTCTCACAAACTTTACCGTCAGGAGTTAATTTATATCCAATAACCTTTTCTGTACCTGCCTGATTCAGGTCACCAATACGTCTTGCATTAGGAGGAGGACACTCTACCTTTCCAGCAGTTTCACCTGGTGTTTCAGGTGCTCCTGGAGGATCTGGTATCTCAGGTGCAGGTGGATCTCCAGTATCAATACCTTCAGGTGCTTCTTCTGAATCTGTATTTAAACTCTGCCAACTTAGTCCTCTATAATCATAGTCTGCGGGATCATAGTAAGGAGCACCAGCATCACACAATACTGTATTTCCTTTAGGGTCATCATCGACCAACATCTTATTTCTTGATCTCTGCTTTACATTCTCCTTATGAACCTTCACGCAACCAGGCATATTAACTATAGGAGTACCAGCAAGAACAGTAACAGGAACAACTGGAGGTATTGCTTGTGGAGGTTCTGTCATCCACACTCTAGCATCAGCAATCTCACTCACACCAATAGGTCTTATATTTGTGTCTGTTGATTCAATACTTTGAACAAACTGTACTTTATTACCATCTACTCGTATATTATCA
>Ga0315316_10000279_pt1 | contig 32705 bp, 33 predicted proteins | sample M160m3416metaG_FD_203702 | JGI IMG/M metagenome (GOLD analysis project Ga0315316, IMG submission 203702) | Ammonia-oxidizing marine archaeal communities from Monterey Bay, California, United States - M1 60m 3416 | ecosystem: Environmental > Aquatic > Marine > Intertidal zone | place: USA... | reverse complement strand
GTTGAGGTGTTTTAATAGAATCATCTTTTTTACCTTTTGCTAATTCTGCCTCCATTCTGGCTCTTTCCGCAGCATCTCTTCTCTCTTCTTCTGCCCATTGTGCTTTTTGTGATCTTTCTGCTGCTGCTTGTTGAGCTTTTCTTCCTGCTTCTAATGCTTGTTGTTGTTTTTTAAACATAGCAGTTAATTTTCTTATTTGAGAAGCACTTAAACCTCCAAGTGAATCTAAACCTTTCTTAACAGCATTTTTTGCTTTTTCCGCAATCTCTTTTGCTTTTCTTGCTGCTTCTCTTGCTGCTCTTGCTGCTGCTTCTCTTGCTCTTCTTGCTGCTTCTGCTGCTGCTCTTGCTGCCCTTTTTGCTGCTTCTCTTGCTGCTCTTGCTGCTCTTTCTGCTGCTTCTCTTGCTCTTCTTGCTGTTGCAGCAGCTGCTCTTCTTGCTGCTTCCGCTGCTCTTCGTGCTCTGTCACGTACTGCTCTTGCTGCTCTTGCTGCATCCCTTCTTCTTCGACACCACCAATTACACCCGTAAAAATGTTCAACAACTTTATTATTAAGAACTCTTTTTACAACAACAAATTTATCACTTGGTTTTGCTTTTCCAGATAAATGTTTTTTAATTTGATTTAAATCAAATTTAACTACAAATTTTTCACTTGGATTTTTTTTATTTCTATAAATAAATGTTTTAGTCTTTCGATTTCTTCTAACTTTTATTCTTCTTTTTTGAACTTTTTTTTGAACACTTATTTTTGTATTACCAAATAGTTCTTGTTCAAGAGATAACATAACTTTAATATATTATAATCAAAGATAATATCTCTTTGATTATAAAAATTATTTCTAATATTTATTTTTCTAAATTAAAATAATAATATGCTACAATAAATAAAATTAATATAATAATAAAGCAATTTCTAGCAACATTTTCATGATCTGTTTCAATAGTAAAATCTTCAAATACTTTTTTTGGCATTTTTATATCTTTACCTAATTTTTGATTAATTTTAATTGGTTTTTTTATTTTTGGTGCTTTAACAGATTTATCACTACCAATTTTACTAGAGACTTTACCAACATTAACTGTTTGAATTCCTCTACCAACATTAACATTATTTGTTTTTACTTTATCATCTACTTTAACATCTAATTTTTCAACTTTCGCAGAAGAAGCAATATCATTCCAATTTTGATTAACTAAACATGAATTACTTCTAGTAAGTGTCATTGATTTGCCAGTAAAATTATTATGTTCATATATTGTAATTTTGAAAGAAGGAAGAACTCTAATTGATGATATTCTATTATTAAAATTTGGAAGACTATTATAATTTCCTACTTTTAAAATAAGTCTATCTCCTTGATAATTACAATTATCATAGATTATTACGGGCATATGAGCAAGTCTTTTTTGTAAGTTTCTCATTTTATCTAATTTAGTTTTTCCTTTTGTTTCTTTTTTTATTTTTTTTATAAAAGATTGAATAAAACCATAATGTTCTTCATTATTTGTAAATGCTTCTTTAATTGAATAACCTGTCATAAAATATATTATTAATATAGATAAATATTATTTAAGGTTTATAACAATAATAAATTTCATTAATATTTATTCTGGTGCTGGCTCAAACATTTTTTCTACATCTCTTAAATAAATAAATCCAGTAAAACAACCACTGAAACAGAAAATACTTAAAATAATATATAAAGAATAAGATTGAATCAAACTGAGTGTATCTCTAGTTTCTTCTTTAAAACTTTTTTTATCTTTTCTAATTGTTTCTTTTCTCTTTAACTTTAATTTGGTTCTTTTATATAATTTTTTCTTTTTGGCTGCCTTTAGTTTTGCTGCTGCTTCTTTTGCTTTTTTTCTTTTAGCGGCAATAATTTTATCTTTTCTATAAGTTTCTCTAAAAATAATTCCTTCATTTTGTATAACTTTTTTTTCCCATTTTTTAGTTATACTAAAAAATTTTTTTAAATGTATTCTGATAAGATAACTATGGACTCTATGTGTTGTTTTTTTATTCCATTTTTTTTTTGTTGGAAGTTTTATATCATCGAATTTTGCATTAATCTTATTTAATTTATTTTGATATAATTGCCATAATTCATTTGTCCATCTTTTGTTATATTCATCAGAAGATTCTCGAAGAATAAATTTATTTTCATTTTTTTGCCATGTTCCAAAATATTTTTCAAGTAACTTAGAAGTATGTTTATTTCTAATTTCAGAAAATTTTTGTTGTAATTTTGGTAATTTTGCATTTTTTGCTTCATTTTTTTTTATCTCTGCTTCTGCTTCTTTTGATAGTTTATAATCTACAAAATATTCATAATCTCCAAATTTCTTTTGTTTAGGAATTGTAACTGCCTCTTTTAAAGTAAGCATTGTATAATCTGTATAATATTACTTGAGATAAATATCATTATACAAATTATTAAATAATATTATTTAGTTTATATGTTAATATGATTATTGGCTAAAATTCGCTAGTAATAATTATTGTTGAACGATTGGTGTAGTTTCTGTCATTATTGGTTGTGTAAGTTGAGAATTCATTTGATTATTATATTGATTATATGCTTCATTAAATTCTGCTGTTTGATCTATTTCTACAGGGGTCATCATTTCTGGAACAGACATAGCATGCTTTATACCCAAGTCACTAAAAACACCAATTAAAAATAGAGGCATCCATGTTGGATATGGACCATCATGAACCCATTTAAAATAACCAAAGAACCCTAAACTAGCAACAATTAAACCAAGAAGAGTACCAAATACACCTTTCATTAATTTATGAGCAAATTTATTTTTTGGTATTGGAGTCGGTTTTTTTAATGGTTGTTCACGAACACTTAAATCTACTGGTTTTACTTCAACTGGTTGGGGAATAGCATTGTTTGCTGCTCGTTGAACTTCTTTTTTAGGAACTGGTTTTTGGAGTTGTTGTTTTTTTACTTGTTTTTTAGCAATTTTTTTCATACGTTTTTTTTGTTTTCTTTTACTTCTTCTACTTCTTCTTCGCTGTTTTCTACTTCTTCTTCTAGATTTTCTTTTACTTCTTCTACTTCTTCTTCTAGATTTTCTTTTACTTCTTCTACTTCTTCTTCTAGATTTTCTTTTAGAACGTCTGGAACGTCTTCTAGATTTTCTTTTACTTCTTCTACTTCTTCTTCTAGATTTTCTTCTAGATCTTTTTGCTTTTCTTTTAGAACGTCTGGAACGTCTTCTAGATTTTCTTTTAGAACGTCTGGAACGTCTTCTAGATTTTCTTTTACTTCTTCTACTTCTTCTTCTAGATTTTCTTTTAGAACGTCTGGAACGTCTTCTAGATTTTCTTTTAGAACGTCTGGAACGTCTTCTAGATTTTCTTCTAGATCTTTTTGCTTTTCTTTTAGAACGTCTGGAACGTCTTCTAGATTTTCTTCTAGATTTTCTTCTAGATCTTTTTGCTTTTCTCTTAGAACGTCTGGAACGTCTTCTAGATTTTCTTCTAGATTTTCTTCTAGATCTTTTTGCTTTTCTTTTAGAACGTCTGGAACGTCTTCTAGATTTTCTTTTACTTCTTCTACTTCTTCTTCTAGATTTTCTTCTAGATCTTCTAGACCGTTTTCTAGATTTTCTTCTAGATCTTCTAGACCGTTTTCTTGATTTTCTTCTAGATCTTCTAGATCGTCTTCTTGATTTTCTTCTAGATCTTCTAGATCTTCTTCTTGATCGTCTTCGGCGTCTTCTTCTTCGTCGTCGTCTAAAATGCTCCATTAATGGATCAATGGATGCGGGTTCTTTTTTAGGATCTTGAACCATTGAATCAAAAAAATCTGTCAGTACCGATAAAACCATACAATATAATATTAATTTAGATATTATATTATATGGAATAAAAATAAAAATGTCTTATACTCTTTAAATATTATTTAGTTTTTTCTAGTTCTTTTAGTTTTTTTGGTTCTTTTAGTTCTTTTACCACCCATTTGAGGTCCAGGAGTCATCATTCCTTGTTGTTGCATTGCTGCGAGTTGATTTGGGTCAGCGACTGCTGCTGCTGCTGCTTGTGCTGCGGGGTTCATCATTGTTTGTTGTTGCATTAACATTTGTTGTGCCATCATTGGAGAAGGTGTATTAAAGAATTGTAATACTTTTGGAAAGTTAGCTAATTTATTAGCAAGGAATTCTGGTAATGGTTTTTTAGTGAATTTAAAGTATCCAGTAAAAACAGCAAGTATTGCTGCGATTGCTCCAAAAAACATACCAACAATTTTTCCCATACCCATACCTTTTTTAGAAGAGGATTTTCTAGCTTTTCTTTGAGTTCTTCTAGAACTTCTTTTAGCTTTTCTTTGAGTTTTTCTAGATTGTCTTCTAGATTTTCTTTGAGTTTTTCTAGATCTTCTTCTAGATTTTCTTCTACTTCTTCTACTTCTTCTAGATCTTCTTCTAGATTTTCTTCTAGATCTTCTAGGTCTTCTTCTACTTCTTCTAGATCTTCTTCTACTTCTTCTTCTAGATCTTCTAGGTCTTCTTCTACTTCTTCTAGATCTTCTTCTACTTCTTCTTCTTCTACGTCTTCTTCTTCTTCTAAAGTCTTCTTGTCCTTCAAATGCTTCTTTTTCCATTTCTTCCATAGTTGGTGGAACATCATCAAATCCTTCAACATTGTCATTAAGATCAAACATTTCAGGTTCTTCATCATTTTCATAATTTTCATAATTTTCTTTGATTTCATTTTGAATTCGGAGTTCAATATTTCTTTGTGCGGCACCACTGGTTCCGAGTCTTTTAGTTTTACCGAAACCTTCTTTACCTAATTCTTTTGCAATTTGTTTATCTGCATCAGAGTCAGCTTTAAAAGGTTCAATTTTTCTGACAGGTTTTCTGACAGGTTTTCTGACAGTTTTTCTTTTTTTAATTGCTTTTTTACGTAAACGTTTTTTTGGTGAGATTTGTTTTGGGTCTTTTGGACTAATTGCTTGATATGCTTCGCCTAATGATAAAACCATATTTAATATAATATTAATAAAGATAAAATATCCTTCGTAAATAAATATTATAAAATCTTTTTACAATTATTAAAACTAAAAGTATATATATCATAATATTTGAAAATCAAATTTGGTATATCTTTATTAATATTTAATTGTTCAGATAGAATATTAGTAATAATATGTTTGATATTTTTGTATTGTTTATTTAATTTTAAAATATGTTTAGTATATCTAATATTAGAAATATCCAATGCGGTTTGATTTTGATTATTTTTCGTATAAATATTAATACCAGCACAAACAAGATAATTAATATTTTTCCTTCTATTATATTTAATCGCTATATGAAGAGCTGTATTACCATTTCTATTTTTTACATTTATATTAATTGGATTATTTACTAAAATTTTATGTAAAGTTCTATGATCATTATTTAAAGCACCAATATGTAAAGATGTATATAATTCATCAAAAATTAAAGAACTATCTATATCTAATGAATCAATTATTCTTTGTGAATAAGTAAATATAATATCTCTGTAATCAAAATCATCATATGTAATATGGCGTAATATATATAATAATTTTACCCCATCACCAATAAGAAAATGTTGTGAAAATAAAAAAATATTAGTATTAGAAATTGATGCTAAAAATTGGCAACTCAATTTTAATATATTCCATTTATATGGTTTATATAAAAATAAATAATTAATTATATATTTTATAATATTTTCAATAAATTCTGTATTTAATATAATATCAATATTCAAATCACTACCATCAACATCATAACATAGATTAATTAAAAAAAGTAAAATATTTGAAACTAATTTATCATCAGATTTATTTTCATTTAAAATTTGAGATGTTATTTCTAAAAATTTCTGATTTATAACAGTATTCTTAATTTCTTGATTTAGACATAAATTTGCCAAACAACCATATGATGTAGTTAAAACATCTATATCCCAATCACCTTCGCTAATAAAATCAATAAATAGATTAGCACCATTTATACCTATTTTTTTTCTACCAAAAGTATATTTTGAAACATTATGTAATATTTTACAAATTTGTAATCTTAATTGAAATGATGTTTTATATAAAATTTTTTCTAATAGATTTTTTAAATTTTCAACTAAATCTAAATTACATAATCTTTCACTATTTTCACTATTATTATTTGTAAATAATAGTAAACTTTTTAAACAAACATTTTGTAGTAAATAATTATTTTGATACAATGTAATAATATTTATTATAAATACAAAATCTTCTTCTGTAATAACATTATGAAGTTCATATTCATTGTTTATCGTATTAATACTTTCAATAATCATATCTATATTTTGAATACTAGGTTCTTCAACTAAATAAAGAACATCTGAAACATAATTATATAATTTACCATAAAGATGAACTGTATGTTCTTTATCATGAAGTATAAATTCACTATATAAAATATCTACAATTTTTCGGAATTTACTTAAAGTAGTTATATTCTGTTCATCAAATATTTCCTTATATAAAATACTGCTGATACAGACTAATTTATTTATATTAGAAAATTTATTATTATTAGATAATTCTTCATAAAGAATATTTGTAATATTCCTAATTTTCTCAAAGTTAGTAAGACTTTTACACTTTTTCATCTGTACAAAACAAAAAAAGTTATATTTATTTTTTGTAAATACAATTCAATTTTAAATATTTATTCATCATCCGATGAATCAATTAAACAGTCATTTTTTTGTAATATAATTACCTCATTTTTTTCTTCATTATTTTCATCATCTTCATCAGAACTATCATCTAAAAGACAATTACCTGTCGCAACATAATTAAAATTTTCGTCTAAAGTGATACTACGCTTCGTTGGTTTAATTAAATCATCGCAACTATGTTCTCCTCTAGTTCTTCTTTCTTCAACTTCTGCCCAAAAAGATTTAATTTTTGGCAATGCTATTTGAAACCATTTAACATCTCTTTTAACTCTAACATTAGAACTTCTAACCAATTTCCAATAGATATGTTTATCGCCAAGTAATTTATATTTAGGATTTTGTGTCCATTCATCAATAACTTTATCAATATGTTCTTCTTGTTCTTTTGTAGTTAAATCCATTGGTGGATAAACAACACGTTCTTCATTTTTTTCCATATCCATAACACGACCAATAACACCTTTTTCTAAACCATTAGAAGCACGTCTTTCATCAATTACTTTAATATAATCAAATAATCCAATTTTAGCAATTTCTCCATTAAGAAGAATTTCTAATTTACCAGTTTTATTTTTTCCATAAATATTATCAAATTCTTTATCTTGAAGAATATCTTTATTAAATTTGTCTTCTAAATATGCTTCTCTATTTGGATATTCTACTATTAATGCTTCAAAGAAATCACAAACCATTAAATTACAAACTTCCATTTGAGTTTGCATTTGACACCAATAACCGTGTGGTGGTTTTCCATTAATTTTCCTTCTTGGTGGACACTTAATTTCAACCATAACACCTGCTTCAGTAATGCCATCAGGTGAAGCACCTAAACAACTAACAGTTGGATGAGGAAGTAAACCAAATTCATGTACTTTAATAAATCCTCTACGACTTTCATAAATATTAATAGCAACATCTTCATATCTTTGACCGTGTCTTGTTGCAGAATTTCCAGTAAAAGGTTTTCCTTTACCACATTTTTTTTTGATAATATCATTACGTGATTTATATTTACCTTCTCCAATAATAGGTGCGATATCACTCGCAGTACACATACCTTTTCTTATTTCATACCATTCTTGACTTCTTTGGACGATAACGTGCTGTGATTTTAACCATTTAAATTGTTCTCTTTGAAAACTGTCTAATGTATCATCACATTCTTTGATACTTTTTTGTAATTCATTTTTTAAGTCTTCAACTAATAAATAAGAATTACCATCAATTAATTGTATTGGTTCTTCATCAGAAGAAGTGCTTTCTTCCTGAGCCCATTCATTTGATAATATACAATCAAGAATGGTATTATATGTTTCTGAATATTCGAGATCATCTCTAAATTGTTCTAACATATTAAAAACCATAGTAATTAATTTATCAATTTGAGTAGGTGTTAAATCATCTGATACAGATATATCACAACCATTTAAAATTGCATTAATATCATTAATTAAACTATTCATATTATGTATAATCTGATATTTATATTATAATATAAAAATATCCGTCTTATCTTTATAATTGATAAAATCTATTTTCAATTTTAATATAATCATAGTAATAGATTTGAAATTAAATCAGTCAAAGAATAAAATTGTTAAGAGAATAGTTAAGAACAATTTTATATATATAAATAAATCAACCTCAAATATGGAAGGAAAACCAACAATAAAATGTGAATTAGAACTTGACATGAATGGAACATTAGGAAAAGATGTATTAAAATATGGAGTAAGTTTAAGTGATATAAAGTCATATACTTTAAGAGAATTATGTAAAAATGATGAAAAGGATTATGAGGCAAGATATCAACTTCCGTTTGGAATAACGAATTTAGATTTTGAAGGTACAAAAATAGAAATTCATTATAGTCGTGATGTTGCAAGAGTAGTGGGTACAGCACACTATGCGGAATATCCAGTAAGATTAAAAATAATTTGTTATAATACAGAGGATATTTTAAGTAAATTTTTAGTAGAAGCAAAAAAATTTACAAAACATAAAAAAGAGGATAAGATAATTTGCCGAATTTTAAAAAATGGTTATTGGTCATTTTTAAATAAATTACCTAAACGAAATTCAAGTTCAGTATTTTTACCAAAACAACAAAAAGAAGAAGTATTAAATGATGTAAAAATATTTTTAAAAAAGGAAGATTTATATGAAAAATATGGAATTCCGTATAAACGAAATTATTTATTAGAAGGTATTCCTGGATGTGGTAAAACAACTTTAATTTTAACTATAGCATCTGAATTAGAAATGGATGTAGCGATTGTAAATTTTGGACCAAAGATATCGGATAGTGTATTTATGAATGCGGTAAGTAATTTACAGAAAAATACAATATTAGTTTTGGAAGATATTGATTCATTATTTTTAAAAAGAGAATCTACACGTGAAAATAAAAGTGCGGTATCATTTAGTGGTGTTTTAAATATTTTAGATGGTTTAGCTAGAAATGAAGGATTAATAACTTTTATGACAACAAATTATGCGAATCGTTTAGATGATGCTTTAATTCGCCCAGGTAGAATAGATTATAAAATACATTTTGATTATTCAACAAAAGATCAGATACAGAAGATGTATAATTATTTCTTTGAAGAAAGAAAGGATGATTTTGATAAATTTTACAATGCTATAAAAAAATATAAAACAACAACATCAATTTTACAGAAATTCTTTTTTGAAAATTTGGATACAAAAAATTTATTAAAACAATTAGATTTTTTTATAAAATTATCAAAGGATTGTAATAAAGATGAAATTTATAAAACTTTATATTCTTGAATAAAAAATATTAATATTTAGTATATAATATGTTTCAATTTATAAATAGTAATCCTAATATATGTACATGTATTTTTATTTTAGGTATTTGTTATTTAACATTTTTAAGAAGAGAAGTAGAACATTTTGCTTTTGTTGGAAGTTTAATTAGAAAGGCAATTAGAGCAGTTCTGTCTCCATTGATTAATTATGTAAAAGGTTTAATTATGCGAATTTTCGGTAAAGTAGCAAAATTTGCTGGAGGAGCAATGACAAAATTAGCAAGAGGTGTAGGTAAAACAGTTTATGCAGGTATAATGAAAATTATAGGAATTATTAAGCAAACAGCAAAAGTTGTTATTGGAAAAGTAAAGAAAATTATCAAGCCATACGCGAAACCAGTTGCTATAGCATTAGGTATTTTTCTTAGTTGGGGGCTTGTTATGGTCTGGTTTTTAATTCTTGAACCAATTGTTTTTCCAGCAAAACTTCAAATGCCAGATGCTCCAAGAACCCCAGATATTCCAACTCTTTAAATAATTTCAGAATAGAACAAATTAAATATAGATAAGAACAAATTAAATATAGATAAAATCTAATTATATTATATATTATAATGGACTTTATTTATCCAGTTATTATTATTATTGGGTTAGCACTTTTTATCCATATTGGAACAAGAGCATTCAAAAAGATAAAAAAAGAAAGAAAATTAGAACATTTTGGTATGTTTGATGGTATGGTAGTAGGTATGATAAAAGCATTTATTAGAATGGTTGCAGGTTTAGTTAGTTGGGTTTTTAATAAAATTTTAAAATTAATTTTTAAGTTGTTTACTAGATTTTTAGTAGCACTTAAAAGAATGATTAATTATATACTTAAAGTGACTAAAGCAAATATCAAACCTGTTATGAAGTATTCTTTAATCACAATTTGTGCTATTATTTTCTTTGGAACAATTGGTGGTGCGGCTTTATATTTCTATAGATGGGGTCAAGGTTCAATCGAAGTAGAAATACCACCAGTAGTTGTCCCAACAATCGGTGGTTATAAACAAAAGTATTTTAAAAAAAATAGAAATTGATTTTTATTTTAAGTATTTAAATACAAAATGACATATAATTATTTTAGAATTATAAATAATGTAATTAATGATTTATCATTATTTATCATTCAAAAGCGAGTAAAATGTAAAAATAATAACGATTTATATTCGTATATATTTTTTTTGGATAATAAATTTTATGATATAGATGAATTAAATAACATACTTTTTATCAAAGAATCAACATATAAATCCCCAAGTTTATTAGAAACATTATTTGATTTTAAAGAGAAAACGGTAACAGTAACTTGGGTTGAAACAATGGTAGAATACCAAAATAAAGGATTATCTTCACTACTATTTATATGTGCTGCATATATAGCAGAACAATTTAATCTAGATGTTTTTGAATTAGATGATGCTAGTGATAAGTTTAGAAAATCAGATAATTTATATTTAAAACTATCATTTAGATATATTGAAGATGGTCACCCAGAAATGCTAGGACGAACAAAATATATTGTAAGAAAATGGCGACATATAAAATCTAAATATAATATAGATTTTGATATATTCAAGTCGTTAATACCAAGACGAAGTTATTAACTATTAATATCTTTAAGTTCATTAACTTTCCAATCTTCATATTGGCCATTAGGTAAAGGTCTTCTAATAATAAAAGGTATAACACCTTTAGATAGTTCTAATCTAGCAATTTCTAGAGGATTTCTATTTTTTAATTTTTCAATATTTACTAAAATATTGGAACCTTTTAAAATTTGTTGAGCTCTTTGACCTAAAATTAAAGTTTTTTCATATTTAGTTAAAACAGGTCGAGTAATTCTATCAATACAAGATATTATTTTATGTTCTTTAGATTTAAAATCAATGATAAGTGGTATATCTTTTTTTCGTCCAGCATCTTGAGAGTCAGAACTATTATCTTCTTGATTATCTTCATCTTCCTCAATTTGATCTTCATCATCTTCATCGTCATCTTCTTCACTATCTTCATTTTTTTGTTCTTCATCAGAAATTTCCTCATTTTCTGTATTTTCATATTCTTCGATACCATCTATATTATTTTCTTCAAATTCTTCTACGTAATTTTCAAATTCTCCTTCAGAAGAATTATTATTACTAATTTCGTTTTCATTAATATCTATACTATTGTAATTTATTTTGGACATTGTATATTATATAATATTATTAATATAATATACTATTTCAATTTTTATATTAAAATAAATTATTTATAATAATTATAAGTATCAAATGAGGCTTTTTATTGTATCAATGTTTTTTGTAGGTATTATAATGTCAGTTGTAGGATATTATAAAGCGAATACATCCTGTCCAATACAAAAAGTTAAATACAAATTTATTCCAAAAACATTAGAAGAAGAACAAGCAGATCAAGTAAGTGTTTCTGCAACTTTTAGAGATATGTTTACAAAATCTGCTCCAAAAGATAAACTATAAAAAAAATATATTTAAAATAATTATACAATTAATATGACAATTGTAGGAAATTTAACACAAAATATTATAGATAAATGTACAACAGAATTTCATAAAAATGAAGATAAAATTAAACAAAAAATTATAGAACCATTTGTAGCACATATTTTATCTTATGTACATCAACAATTATGTCCCTTTTTATATATTCTCTGCACTATTTTTGTATTAACATTTGTAATGACAGTTATAATTTTGGTTGTGATTTTAAATAAAAAATTAAATATTTTTGGAGGTTAATTTACTATCCAAGGATCTTATATTTTCTACATATATTATATAGAAAATATAAGATGGAAAACGAATATGGTTTAAACAAAAATGGAGTTCGTGAACTCAATATAAATGATTTTGATATTGGTGGTGCAAAATGTATTACAAATAATGATAAATCAGGTGCCCTTGTATTTTATCAAGCATGGTGTCCTCATTGTAGGACTATAGTAGATGATGTTGTTTCAGCAAATAAAAGTTTAGGTAATAGACATATTATTTTAGCTGTTCATGGACAAACTCCAAGAAATGATGAAATTTTTGATCGTTTTGGTATAATGGGAATCCCTTCAATTAAATTTATGAAAAAAGATGGTTCAGTATCAAGTGATTTTGAAGGAGAAAGAACAGCAAATAATTTAATTGAATTTATCAAAACTAATTCAAGTAAAGATAATTCTAAACCAGGAAAAAAAGAAAAGAAAGAGAAAACACAGAAAAAAGAAAAGAAAGAAACAAAACCAAAAACTAAGAAAGTAAAACAAAATGGAGGCTCTAAAAAATTTGTTAGAAAACATAGAGGTATTGTCCAAACAGGTGGTAATGCGGGTAAATTAAGAAAAGGATATAGATATTCAGGAAAAACTTTAAAAAATGGAAAACCAGAAATAATAAAAGCAAGAAAAAATTAAATTTCTATTTATAGTTTAAAAAAAATATTATATCTATTTATTATAATATAAGGTAATATGATTTCCCAGATTCTCAAATTCGCTTTAGAAGTAATTGTTGTTGCTTTCATCGCACACTATGTTGCTCAAAAAATGGAAAAAGCTATTGATACTAAAGATGCTTGTGTTATTGGCATTGGTGCTGCTTGCGTTATTACTGTCATCGAAAGATGTTTTAATAAACGTGAATTCTTTGATGAGGATTACGATGAAGAATATGATTCTGATTCAGAAGATGAATCCGATGATTATGAAAATGTAGATAATACAAATGATAAAGATCCAGCTCTAAAAGAAACCAAAGTAATTGAAGGTTTTGCTGATGAAGCACAAAAAGAAGTAGTTGTCAAAGTTGATGCAAAAGGTGTTGTACAAGAAGCAAAAAATACTAAACCAGTTGCTACCAATCAAGTTAGAGGTAGATTAAGTATGCAAGAACAAAAAATTGTTGATGCTGTCCAAACTGAAGCAGTCAAAAAAGAAATTAAACAATATAATAAAGGAGGACCAAGAAGTAATCCAAATTATGGATACAGTTTCTTACCACCAGCTGAATGGAATTTACCATTACCAGATATGAAAAAATGTATTCCACAAAAAGTCTGTCCACCATGTCCTTTATTAGGAATTGATAATGGTGCTTATTTAAATGTAACTGGTGCAAAACAACTTCCACCAAAACCAGTCAAAAAAGAATAAAATAATTATAGTATAAATAAATTAATAAACAATTATAAATTGCTTTTTAATTTTTTTCTAGAATAAAATCATTATCTTTTTTTTTTATTTCTAAGTTTAATAACTCTTCTCTAGTAGTATCAAATAAACCAAAAGGTAAAAGATGACTTTTAAAAAAAATTTGAGAATGTTGATAACATAAACATTTACTTGATTCATGAATTTTTTTTACACATCTATCTTTTTTGTGTGTATTTGCAATACAGCGATTTTCATCAGAAATATTTTTGCGATTTCTTTGAGGAATATATCTTTCAAGCCATTCATCTAGTTCATCTGGTAATTCCCCCATTTCAAAATCTTCAAAAATTTTGATTATAGTTCTTTCAATTCTGTTTTTTTTCATAATATGAAATCTTTATTACATTTTTCTTTAAAATTCAATTTTGATTTAAATATGTATTTTTAATAATTTATTTATTTTATCTATTCTGATTTTAATTTTATCCATTATTAAATCTAAATTTGATTTAATTAAACTATCATCATCATAAGTTTTTTTTAAATTATCTAATCCTGTCATTGTATTAGTTAATTCTATCGAAAATCGTTGAAGAAGATTTGAATTTTCTTCCTTAAATGGTGAAATTTGATTATTAATATTTTTATTTTTAGATTCTTTAGTCTTTTCATTACTATAAGTTTCATCTACTATTGCGAATACTCTTTTTATGATTGCATTGATATAATCAATGGATTTACTTCTATCATCACTACTAAACCAGCGACGAAGAAATGCGGCATATCGATTATCAATTTCAAGAGAATTACCTGAAAAGCAGAGCTTATCATGTTTTTTTATTTTACTAAAAATTTTTAAATTAATAAAAACTTCATCAATATTCAAAGTATTAATTAAATCTAAAGTATCTTTTTGTGGTTTATTCGATATTTTAGATTTTTTAACTGACTTTGAAATTTTTTCTGTCGTATTTTTATTTAATACTTTCTCCTTTTGGGAACAGTCAATATTTTTAGAATTCATTGATAATTGCTATACTATATATTTATAAATTTATCAAATACTTAAATTGATTTATTTAAAGACATATAAGATCAAAAAAATATAAATATATTAATATACAAAGAAATGAGAATTGTTCCAGAGTATTTTTTTCTTGCATTTTGTATTGGAATTCTTTTTGTTTATTTAGAGCATCCAAAACCTCAAGTTATAATTAAGTATCCAACACCAGATAATGCTGGTAAAGTTTTATATAAAGATGATGCTGGTGTATGCTATAGATATAATAAGAAACAAGTTAAATGTCCAAAAAATGCTAAAAAGATTAAAGAATTAAAACCACAACAAGTTGAATCAATTGTTGAATTAATGAAAGTTGATTTTGATTAAATTCTATAAATCATCATTATTAGTATAATATGTAAAAATTATATATTATAATATTAATAGACAATTCATAATGAATGTAAGAAATAAAAGAAAAATGATTGATATTCAACAAGTTGTAAGTAATGGGTATCAAATCTTTTACTCGGCTGGTGGAACAGATGAACTTTTTATTATATTTAATGGACCAGATGATACACCATATCAAGGTGGTATCTGGAAAATTAGAATTCGCTTTCCACCACAATATCCATATAAAGGACCAATTATTAATTTTATGAATAAAATATTCCACCCAAATATTGAATCTAAAGCAGGAACAATTTGTTTAAATTTAATTGGTTCAGATTGGAGTCCAACTTACGATTTATTAAATGTTCTAAATGTCTTTTTACCAGAATTATTACAAACTCCAAATCCAAGAGATCCTTATAATAGTGAGGCAGCAAAATTATATAATCAATGTCAAATTAAATATGCAGAAAAAGTTAGAGAGTATATTGTACAATATGCTTCTAGTTTAGAAGATTTAATTCCAAAAGAAGAAGAATTTAAAAAAGATTTTCCTAGATATGGATTTCTAGGAAGTGATAATGATGATGATATTCATATCATTTAATTCATATCTCCAGCAAGTCTCATTAATTCATGTTCAACTTTACCTACAAATTTTGGACAAGTTCCAGAAACTAATTTTGTTGCTTTATCTTGAATACTAGTTATTTTATTTTGAAACTCTAAAATATCAACATTACCATATTTTTTTATTTCTACATCAGTCGCAACATCCCTTAAAGCCCAGAGATATCCTGCTCCATAATTCGCATGTAATAATGCTATGAGTGGACTTTCATCTTGAGTTGCTGCTGCGGAATAACGAGCAGATTGTCTTATAAGAGTTTTAATCGTCTTTTTTTTAAATTTTTCTAATTCATTTTCTGTATTTGGCGAAATTTTAGCCCACATATCAATATCATTTAAATCAGTCATTTCTATATAATATCATTATACAAAATTATATTATATAAATACGATAAGAAATCAGTCCCTAATTTATTTCGTTTTTGACAAAATAAAGTAAATTCACTAATTACAAAAATTAGCGCTCAGATGGTGTACCCATCTCTCCTTCTTTATGAAAATTATAAGTCGGTTTTGTTACTTGAGTTGTACAATTTTGATAACACCTTTTGTAAAAAGCATTTGTAAATCCTTTAAAACTTTCAGAACCTCTACGTTTTGCATTATAATGTAAACCGTAATGCTGAGTGTAATCAATTATATTCATACAACCTTGCTTTTTGAAACAGTTATTCACTGTAACAGCACGAGGCATAGATTTGTTTTGAGACATATCTAATCACGAATTAAACCGAGTTTAAAATTGTATAATATCCAAATAAATCGATTTTAAATTACATATTTCTTTTAATAAACCAAATAATAAGAAGAATGATAATAACAAAAAAGAATAGTTTAGAAAAACTAAATTTAGATTCATTAGTAGTGAAGTCTTCTTTCCATTGAGGCATTTTAGTACTACCTAAATTAGTATCACCACCAACTTTTACATCTGTATTAACTTTAACATTATGTGAAGTTTTACCAAAATTATTATCCATAGAAGATAATTTCACATCGTTTACTTTTTGACTTAAAGTTGGTTGATTAGTACTAATTCTATCTAATTTAGAATCTAATGCTGCTTGTCTTTTAGCCTCAGCCTCTCTAATTGCTTGTGCTGCCTTATAATCAGTATCTTGTTTACTCCATTTATTACGTAAAAGAGAATCGGCTCTTTGTTGTTTTAATTTTTGTGCTCTTTCTGCTGCTGCTCTTTTAGCCTTTACTTTTGCCATATGAGCGGCCCATTTTCTTTGATGTGCTCTTTTTTGAGCTGCTCTTTTTCTTGCTAATGCTGCCGCTTTTCCTGCTGCTGATAAAGATCTTCTTCTTTTTGCTTCACCAAAACCAGGTTTTTTAGGACGACAATGTTCCCATCTTTTTCTTCGATCAGTTGTATAACACCAAATAGTATGAGTTCCATCAGGATTTCTACAATAATTATGATTACCAAGACCTTTTCCACGAAATTTTCTATTTGTTGGTGTTCTGCTATGTCTATGTGGATGTTGACTAGTCCATTTTTGACATTTTCTTCCACTAGTAGTTACATTTTGACAACCTCTATAACCACTATGTTTATGTCCTGTTAATCTTTCATTACATGTTCCACTTAACCATTGAATCGAAAATTTTTCCCAAATCCAATTTTTAGGAAGTTTTCTACCTTTTGGTAGATAAGCAGATTGATCCATCCAACTATTAATATGTGCTCTTAGATAAGTATTATGAATAGTTCTTAAAGCAACTTTTCCTCCACCGACTGGTTCAACCCAAAAACGTTCCCAAGCCCATCCCATTGGAAATGAATTATAATTTGGTCTAACTCCTGATTGATCAATCGTTTTTCTATTATTACGTGCTCGTAGATATCTTTTATGTGCTCCAAATAATGCTACACAATTAAATCCATAACGAGGTAATCTTTTAACAACAAATATTTCCCATGGTCCAGCACCACCTTGTTTAACATGAACACCATTACTATGCATACCAACATAGGTATTTCTCCATGTTCTTAATCTAAGTGTAGCACCATTTTTCCAACGATTCATAAAAGATCTACCTCTACTTCTACTTCTTCTTCGTTTCATCATTGATCTTTTTCTTGCCATCATTGCTCTTCTTCTTGCCATCATAATGGCTCTTTTTCTTCTCATTATAGATCTACGACGTCTCATCATCATGGCCTTTCTTCTAAGAAAATGTCCTCTACTTCTTCTTCTACTTCTTCTTCTAGGTCTTCTTCTCCAACTTCTTCTTCTGGATCTTCTTCTGGATCTTCTTCTACTTCTTCTTCTGGGTCTTCTTCTTCTACTTCTACTTCTTCTTCTTCTTCTTCTAAACCACGCAAAATCTTCTTGGCCGTTTAAATCTTCTTGAACGTCTAAATTTTCTATATCATTCTTTAATGTCAAATTCATATTAAACTTATATATATTAAATTAATATAATATATTGAGATAGTAAAATTGAATAAAAAAAATATTATTAAAATGTAACAAACAATGTCAGCCGAATATAAATTAATGAATGATAATGAAGATAATAAGGAAACTGATGGTATTATAAATTCAAATATAGTAAAATTTGGAATACCTATCGTTGGTGGAATTATTGGTGGTTTGACTGCGGGTCCATTAGCTTTACCAACTGCGATAGCGGCTAAGGTAGGTACTGGAGTCATAGTTTGTGGTGCTAGTACAGTAGGTGCTATGATGGGTGATGTATCAAGACGCGTAGCGGAAAGATTTATGATATTAAAATATGAAAAAGAATTAGATGAAAGTCAATGGTATAAAATTCATCATCAATATATAAATGATGAAGCCTGTCCAAAATTTATGACCCCAGTCTGTTATAAAAGAGATACTAGAAAATATATAAAGAAAATTTTAAAATCTAATAGAAATACATTTTTTACAGATGTGAATAAAGATTTTTTCAATTTATATAAACAAAAAAGAGAACGTAATAATACTTGTACCGTAATAATCAGCGATGTTTTGAATTATTCAAAATATTTATGTAAAACATTTGAATATGTTTTTGATTATATGGAATCAGATGATAAAAGTAATTGTTTTAATGAAATAGAACTTTATATTTTTTCACATGTTTATAACAATATTATTTATGCTTATAAAGAAAAGTATAGAGAAGAAGATGAAAAATTTTATAGACGATGTTTAGAATTAAGAAATCATTTAGAATCAGATGTATTAGAAATCGGTAAAAAATTAAATAAAAATAAATGCTATAAATTTTTAAAAGATTTTGAAAATTTACATACTCCTAAAAAAAAATTAATGGCAATTGAATCATTAATTCGTACAATTCCTGAAGAAAATGATTTATGTTCAGATGATTTAATCTCTGCTTTGATATATATATTAGTAGAATATTCACCAACTCGTATATATTCAAATCTAGCGTTTATTGATGATTTTAGAAATCATAATAATGGTTTATATGAATATCTATATGTAACACTATTTTGTGCTGTAAAAAGCATAGGTGAATTAAAAAGATGTTAAATATTTACATATTTATAAAAATATACAAAATGTTTAACCCAAATAAATCAAAATTAGTAAAATTAGATAAACCATTATCAATTGGTGGTCGACGAACCGCAAGAAGAAAAAATTCTTTTATTAAAAAAAATTCAACAAATCCACTTGGAAGACCATTAACAATTATTTTTTGTTTGCCCGGAACACCATTTAGTAATAAATTTTTATTATCATGGACAGATATTTTAACTTATTGTCTTAGTAATAATATTAAACCAATTATCTCAAACAAATTAAACAGTAATGTATATTTTGTTAGAAATGCTGTTTTAGGTGGTAGCGTCCAAAATGGAATAAAACAAAAACCATTTAATGGTCAAGTAGATTATGATTATATTATGTGGATAGATAGTGATCAAGTTTACACAGTAAATGATTTTATTAAACTATTATCTGCTAAAAAAGATATTGTAAGTGGTTTATATTTAATGAATGGGGGACGAAGATTTGCGACTGTCCAAAAATGGGATAAAGAATTCTATAAAAAAAATGGTTATTTTGAATTTTTAACACCTGATATGATATCAGAATGGAATAAGAATAATCCAAATAAATTAATGGAAGTAGAATATACTGGATTTGGATGGATATTAGTCAAAAAGGGGGTTTTTGAAAGTATGGAATACCCATGGTTTCGTCCAATTTGGGAAGATTTTGGAACAACAGAAAATGGAGATCCAATTAGAGAATTCGCATCAGAAGATGTTGGTTGGTGTCAAACAGCATTAAAAAAAGGATATAAAATTTGGATTGATCCAACAGTTGTTGTAGGTCATGAAAAAATGATAGTTTATGGTCCACAGCAAAGATATTAAATTATAATAGTTTGTTCTTTAGGAATTAATTCTTTAATTGATTGTTGAATTAATTGATCAATATTTTTTTGTTTTTCTTCATCAGAACTAGTTTGTGTTTTAATAGTATTTTGTGAATTGGATGTTTTCTGTTTAGCTTGTTTAATTATCTTATTAGCTTTTTGTTTAGCTTTTTTTATAATTTTCTTAGCTTCTTTTTCTGCATTTAATAAAATTTTTTGTTTAGTTTTTAATAGTTTTTCATCTCCATTTTTTAATTCTTTGAATGGATATAAAAAATCATCTAAATCATTATCTTCATCATTATTTAAAAATTCATTATTAATTAGTTCATCAATAGTAATACGTGTAGAAGATTTTGATATACATTTTTCAATAATATGTTTTAATTTTTTATGTTTAATTTTTTTAACAATCTCAGGTTTTTGCCCATTAAGAACTTTTTGCCATATCTTAGGTATAGTTTCACATTCAGCATAAGGAGTTGATTGTGTTACGATTTCAATTAAAGTCATTCCAAAAGAATAAATATCAATTCGTTCATCATATTTTTCTTTATAAATTTCAGGTGCCATGAATTGAGGTGTTCCTAAAATTGTTGTTGTGATACTATCTTCCATTTTTTTAGCTAATCCAAAATCACCTATTAGTATATTTCCAGTTGTTCCATTTATAAAAATATTATCGCATTTTATATCTCTGTGAATTATATTATTAGTATGTAGAAATTTAATTCCATATAATAATTGTTTAATCCATTTTTTAATTATTCTTAATTTAACTTTTTTTACTTTATTTATAAAATCTCTTAATGAACCAGATGTAGCAATTTCTGTTATAAATACAATTTTTTTTAATTCTTTATCGATCCAACTATCATATAATTTCATAATATAAATACATTGATTTCCACATTTATTTAAAATTTCAATTTCTTGGTAGATTTTATTTACTGTTTTTGGATCAATTGTTGATACATCAATCTCATTCCATGCTACTTCTACTCCTTTTATTGTATCATATGCTTTATATACTTTCTTTTGTCCCCCTTTTCCAATTATATCGTCATTAAACTTAATATATTGTGTTTCTTTTGATATTTCTTCATTGTTATCTATAGATCTACTCATATCAAAATGATGAATATATTATATTAAGATAATATTTTGTTATTAACTAATTCAAAGCCTATATCTTTAAATTGGTTATTAACTATAAATATAATATACTTCAGAAAGTTTAAGTTTTTTAATTTTTTAAAATTAAATTTAAGTTATAGTTATTTAATCTTCTGATTTATATGAACCTGGAAGAAATGCAACAGTGTTATCTTGAATCCAGTTTTTATTAACTTTATTAATAGCAAATAAGATAAAGTAGCAAACAATAGTAAGTTCAACTGCGAGTTGAATATCTTGTTCACCACCACCTTGGTAGATAAGGACTGCTAAGAGAATCCATCTAAGAAATGGATAATCTTCAGACGCATTTTTTAAAAATAATGGAGTCTCTGGCATACCACCAAAACCACCAATAAGAGTACAAATATTAAGAATAAGAGTTCTGGAATCATCAATTTTTAAGAAAGAAAGAAGTTTTTTAATCATTATGTTATATTAATAAAGCAACAAAAAAATTTTAATTAAAATCGAATATTTTATGATTTATTTAATATTATATTAAGAAATAATGAAAACTCAAAAAAAAGTGAAGATTTCATGTAATGTATCGTATTCTGAAGAGAATTTGGTACCATTTATTAATAATGATTTATATACTGAATTAAATGATATTAAAACAAAAATAGATCAAGTTAATTCGCGAGAATGGATTTTTTGCCGAAATCTTTTAAATGATTATGAATATATTTGTCATAAACATCCATATATTAATGGAAATAGAAAAATAAGTATCCCTTATCGTCTTGATAAAAATAGTCTGCATTCAATGAATTCTGCTAGAATTCCAATGTATGAAAATGTTTGTAGTAGATCATTTTTTAAGTTATGGGAAATTTTTAACTATCATGAAAAAAGAATGCCTATGATTAAAGATACAGAAATACGTTGTGCTTGTTTAGCTGAAGGACCTGGTGGTTTTATTCAAAGTATTCTAGAATACAGATGTGAAAAACCAACAAAAATTTATGGAATCACTTTAAAAGAGGGAACTCAACAAACAACTAAATGGAATAATAGTATTTTAAATAATGAAAATATTATTCTTACAAATGGTGATAATGAACGACAACATGATGGTGATTTATTAAATTATGATATTTTAGAGTATTTTACCAATTTAGTAAATAAAGATGGTAAAGTTGATTTAGTAACAGCTGATGGTGGATATTATATTAATATTGAAGATGAGAATATTAAAGAACAAATTCATTTTCCTTTATTTTATAATGAAGCAATTACTGCTTTAGCAATACAAAAAAAAGGAGGTTGTTTTGTTTTAAAAGTATATGATATGTTTACTTTACCAACTTGTCAATTATTTACACTTTTATCCATGTATTATAAAGATGTTTATATTACAAAACCATTAACTAGTCGTCCTGCTAATTCGGAACGATATATTGTATGCCTAGAATTTAAAGGAATTGGTAAAAAAGCTCTTGCTAAACTTTTATCTACAGCAAAAAATATGTGTATGTATGGGATTCGTTGTAAGGCTCTATTAAATGGTGATCAATATATCCAAACTAAAACAGGGAATTTTATAAAATCAATTTTTGATTCAAAATATGTAAATGAGAATATAAAAAATTTACTTTTTAATCATAATTCAGAATATGTTCCTAATCAAATTGATGATATATATCAAATAATTGATTTAATTAATCGTATGAAATATAATGATTTTAATGAAATTATGAATGCGAATTCTCAAATTTTTAAAGAATATGAAGAAATTCAAAATATTAAAGCAATTGAATGGTGTAAAAGAAATAAAATGCCTCTTAATCCAGAATATTCGATTAAACGATACATTTAAATTAATAAATATTAAATTATCAGGGACTTGAGATTTATTATTTAAAGATTGTGTTTAAAATAATTATACTTGAATTAGTTGCATTTAATTAAAAATTGAGAATATTTGATTTTTTTAGATATAAATTTAGATTATAATAATTTAATAATTTTATAATTAAATAATAAATGTGTAAATAATTATATTGTTTTATTATAATTTGCAATATAATTATGAACAGGCCAACCAAATTAAGACAATGGCTTCTTAGAAATAAAAGTTTTGTCAGAGGAAAATCGGATAGTAGAGAATTAACCCATTTATTAATGGATGGTGGCAAAATTCATGTATCTCAGGAAAAACACGAAGAATTTTTACAAATTTTTGCAGAAGATATTAAACTTGGGGGAAAAGAAAATTATAACTTTATTTCTGAAAATCGAACACCAATCTTTCGTTTTTTAGTTGATATCGATTACTTAGATGAATATGGATTAACTGATGAAGAGATTGAACGTGATATTTCACAAAATATTCAAATTGCTTTAAAACCCTTCTTAGAAACTGACTTAGATAAAAATAAACGAAAAATAATAGTTTGTACAACTGGTGAAAGTAAATCAACAATGGACCACGGATTTGAATTAAAAAAAACAGGTATTCATATTATATGGCCCAATGTTTATGTAGACGAGCAATATGCTAAATTTTTAAGAAGTGTAATAATCCAATATTTTGAAAATAATTTACCTAAACGCCCTGAATATTGTCAATGGGATCAGGTATTTGATTATGCAGTTGTTTCAAGTTCAGGATTAAGAATGAAAGGTTCCGCCAAAATTATGAGATGTACAGGATGTAAAAATAAAAAAGGAGATAGAGAATGTTGCGAAATATGTTATGGTTTCGGAAAAATTATACCCGGAAAAGGAAGAGTTTATTTACCCCGATTAGTTTTAGATGGTGATGGAAATAAATTATCACATTATTTAGAAAAACTGACAAAAGATAATTATTATATGTTACAACAAACTTGTTTAAGAATTTATGGAAAAAGAAAAAATTTTACTTTACTTAATGAAAGTCAATTTCCATCATGGTTTGATAAAAATGTATTGCAAACACATTTAGAAAAACCAAAAAAATCAAGAAAGAAAGGAAAAAAAAAATTAATAGGAACTGTTGAAGATATTTTAAAAAAGAGAAAATCTTTAAAATATAAAGAAACAATTGATGTTAATTCAGATATATATAAAAAAGTATGTATTTTTATGTCACAATTATTTAACAATCATAAACATTATAATAAACAAACTATTGTAAATATGTTTAAATGTGGGAAAAAAAAGAATGAATATTATATTATACAAACTGATTCAAAATTTTGCCAAAATGTAAATAGATGTCATAGTGCTAATCATATATGGTTTCTATTAAATGATACAAGTATTTGTCAAAAATGTTTTTCTGAATCTTATAATAAAAAATCGATATGTTGTTCAGAATTTTCTTCACAATCTTATTCAATTACAATTAGTTTAAGAAATTTACTTTATCCAGAAAGAGTTGAAAAACAAAAAGAAAATTTTATATTAAATCAAGGTTTAGATATAAAAATAAAAGATAAAGAAATATTTTCTGATAATGAAATTGAAGATACAGATATTAAAAATTTTCCTAGTTTGAGAGTACAAATGGGAATTAAAGATCGATTAAAATATTTAGAAGATAAATTATGTTCTTAAATTAATTATCTATAATTCTATTATAACTCAATGAAAGGTGGACAACTTTTAGATGATACAAAACAACAAAAAGGTTTTTTTGATATGCCGTTAAATAAAATATTACAAAATATTGCAAGTTCCATATTATTAACATTGCAAGATTTAACAATGTTAAAAACATTTACGGATATTAATGCTTACAAAAAAATTATACTTAAAGATAATAGAATTTTATATTTAGGAATATTCATAACTGTTTTATCTGTATTTATCCATTTATTTTTTGGATAAATTAATAATATACATAAAAAGGATGATCATTATATTTTTTTATATCAATCGGTTTAGGTTCATTTTGATAAATTTTTTTATTATAAATATTTGGACCCGATTTATTATATCTATTATTACAATTTTTAATCATATAATCTATATGTAACTGTAATAAATATTGTAAAGATCCTAGAGATTTTTTTAATTTTTTTTCAAACTCACTATTTGGTGGAGTTTTATAAATTATTGAATGTAAATTATTTAATGCTTCATCTCTTTCTTGTCTAGCTATATCAACAGTTGCTTCACAATGTTTGACACCTCTTTCTATATCTAGTCTAAGGTGTAATACATTATCAATATGTTTTATCATTGCTGTATATGATTTTTCATTATAATTTTTATATTCTTGAATGTCATATGTTAATTCAACAATTCCCGCATCCATATAAAAATAATCTGGGGGAGGAAATATTCGAGTTAATTTTAATTCTAATTCTCCCATTTCTCCACTTTCTGTTGCTCTTCTTTTTTCATTTAGAAAATAAATAATTAGAATACCACTAATTAACGCAAATATAAAATTAAATTTTATTTCGAGAAATGATGTTAGATAAATAATGACTATTAAAATTATTACATATTTTAATAATGATTGTGAATCAATATCAGTCATATAATTATAAATTCCTAATGTCTTACTTTTCATAAATTCATCTTCCATTTCTTTTAATTTATTTTGTTGTTTAGCTTTTTTCATCATCATTTTCTTATTCGCCTTTTTCATTGCTTGTTCCATATCAGACATAACTACCTTTATTATATATTAGTATCATTTATTTTTCTTGTTAAAAACTTAAAACGGAATATATCTTGGAGCATCATAAACATATAATGATACTTTATAACTACCATTAAAACCAGGTATTGTTAATTCATCATTATTATCTAATTGCCTTTTCTTTATATCTAATCCAATTTTATTAGCATTTCTTGAACCATCCATTACATAATAATCATAATCATTAGAACCAGGATATTTCGGTCTTCCATATAAAGGAAGACGGGCATTATCCGGATCTTCTGCTGAATTATTTTTTGTTAATACACCTATCTTCTGAAATATTGGTGTTTCACCCCTTGTAGGTGTATTTATTGGAATCCCTTGTTCTACTGGTGGAGGCATACTTCTTCTTGTTAATGAATATAGTCTTTGTGGAGGAACTAATTGATCATTTATATTTCTTCTTATTTTATTCTCTTCATTTACAACTGGATTTTCTATTTTTATAATATTACATTTAGGACAAACTTTTTGAGGACATGTAAGTGGATTTCTGATAATATATGAACTAAATATAAATAATCCAATTAATACTACAACTAAAAAATATATATCATTTAATTCAAAACAAATTTTTGTCATTGACTTATATACTATTTTAATAGATTTTTATTAAATTTAAAAAATTTTATATTTATGTGTGTATTATTATATATATAAACATTATGTCTAATGATACACATTCTGGAAATTTACTCAGATCAAATCTATCAGGTTATATATTAGATCAAATTGATGTTAACAGAAAACGTTTTTTTGATTTGAAATCGGCAGCAAGAGATAAAACTATTACACGTAATCGATTATTTTTAGAGAAAGATTCAGAAAATACATATAAAAAGAAACTTTCACAAATTGAAGACACTAACAAGAATAATAACAAAATTAAAGAATTAACAGGGGAAATCGTCAAATTAAAAGCTGAATTAGAGGAAAAAGTTAAGGAAATTAATAAAAAGGACGCAGAACGTATCGCAAGAGAAACAGAACTAGCAAAAGAAAAGGACGCAGAACGTATCGCAAGAGAAACAGAACTAGCAAAAGAAAAACCACCAACCACAACCGAGATAGTAAGGACAGTACAAAACCAATTACAAGGACAACAAGCACCACCAACCGCAACCGAGATAGTAAGGATAGTACAAAACCAATTACAAGGACAACAAGCACCACCAACCGCAGCCAAGATAGCAGCGGCAGTAGAAAACCAATTACAAATACCAACCGTAACCGACATAGCAAGGGCAGTACGAAACCAATTACAAGGACAACAAGCACCACCAACCGCAGCAGACATAGCAAGGGAAGTAGAAAGACAATTACAAATACCAACCGCAGCCGACATAGCAAGGGCAGTACAAAACCAAATACCAAACGCAAGAAATATAGCAGGGGAAGTACAAAGACAATTACAAATACCAAACACAGCCGATATAGCAAGGGAAGTACTAAGACAATTAAGACCCGAAATACAAGGATTACCAACCCTAAACCAGATAGTAGCGGCAGTAGAAAATAGATTACAACCCCAATTAGGACGAATACCATCAATTCAAGAAATAAGAACCGAACTAAATAGCAGGTTGCCCCCACAATTTGTAAGTATGCCACAAATTCAAAACGCAATTAACGCCATACCACAAGCACCAGACATACGACAGATCCGAGAAATAATAACACGAGAAATACCTCGCGATTTACAAGGACAAATAACTCAAATAGTTAACGAAATACAGAGAATAATCGCTACACAAGGACTTAATCAACAGAATCTTCAAAATCTAGAGCAAAACATATTGACCAATATCGCTCGTAGTACTGGTTACATTATAGAGGATACTCGACATCAAACACGTACAATTTCAGATGATATTAGAAATCAAACAACTGCGATGACACAAGCAGTTCAAACAGTACATAACGCTATACAAAACCAAACTCTAACAATACAACAAATAGCAAACCAAATGATGCGAGAAATAAACCAAGTAATACCCGAAATTCAACAACTCACACGAATAGAAAGAGAGCAAATGGCCACTGCAATAGAGACAGTAATCAATGACCAAAGAGAACATAATAGACAAAATAGAGAGAATATTCAAAATATAGTGCGCACAATACAACAGTCATTGCAGGATATTAGAAATCAAACGAATCAGATTCCAGAATTACGTAGAGATATACGAACCCAAACTAGAAACATAAATACAATTTCAGCCGATATTCAGGGTCTAAGAACTATGATTAGACAAAATGTTCAACAAGTACTTAACGCTATAGTAAACCAACCAAATTTATCACCACAAGACATAGCAAACCGAGTGATGCAAGGAATAAACAATATATTACCCCAACAACTAAATGTTCAAACAGCTCAAATAGAGAGATTAATTCAAGCACAAAATGTACTTAATGCAGGTAATCTTCAACTTCTACAGAATAATATAATGGAGTATATAGGAAATGAATTAAATACAGGATTCGGGACTATTAGAACAGTAGTAACCAACTTAATTGATGAAATAAGAAGAGATATACCAACCATAGATCAGATATCACAAGCAGTAAATGGTATAATAACAAATTCAATAACTCATTTACAAGCGGATCTACGACAACAAATACAGGATTTTAACACAGCCAACAATACTAGACAGCAGCAAACTTTAACACAAATAGAACAACTTAGAGAGCAGTTGAATCAGATTGGAGCAAATCGTGTTCTATTTCATACACAAATTATGGATAATCTTCAGCGAGTAATTACAGGAAATGCTAATACTGCTAATACTGTAAATACTCTTCAACAGGAAATTCAACAAATGAGAACGGAATTACAACAGAGTTTTAGAACAAGATTCGACGATTTACAACAACGATTAGATACGATAATAAACACAAATCAAGAAACACATGTTCAATTATCACAATTAGCACCAACAGAAATGGTTGTCACTTTACAAACATCAATAACAGAGTTAGGTAACAGAATAGATCGATATGAGCAAACGCAAATTGAGTTTCGAAACACTTTTAATGAGCAGATAAACGGTATAACTGCATCTAACACTACCATTAGTAATCGAACCGAACAGATGCAGACAGTAATTGAAAATATAAGAAATCTACAAGAACAAACTGGGCCGAGATATGACAATCTTTTAAGAGAATTAGTGGAAATTAGAGGACTGTTACAAACCGATATTGCAGGTTTAGATCAACAGAGACAAGAAATGGGAGAACGTATTGAACAGATAAATGCTCTCGAAATGGAGTTAGAAGCCATTTTGCGTGATATGAGAGGTGAGATACAGTCATTCCGAGGACAGATCAATAATGTAAGAAATAATATACCTCAACGTCTAGACATTGAGATAGGTCTTAATGATATTAATGAAAGAGAAAGAAATATTGCACCATCAGGAAATCATCAGCAGGTTCTACAAAGATTAAATACCATAGATAATACTCTTGGAGATTATAATCAAAGAATAACATTAATAAATAATAATATAACAGATTTCACAACTGAGATGAGGAATATAACAAGATTAGTATCGGGCAATAGCGACGCAAATGACGAGATAAGAGACATAGTTAGAAGAAATTCCAGGGATATTGGAATAATTATAGAGGGCCTAAATTTAGGAAATAATGAAGAAGAAGTAATGAATGATAACGTTAATATTCTAAACAATATTAGGGTGATAATCGGAAATATCATAAACAACAATGAAGATGAAGATATAATTATTAATGAAGAAGACACGGGATTTTTACAAAGATCTTCGCGGGATCTCTTAACGTTAATAACACGTTATAATAATTTAACTGAGCGGAATAGAATTTTAACTGAAGCAAATGAGACTTTAACTGAAGCAAATGATACTTTAACTGAAGATAATGATACTTTAACTAATCGGAATGGAACTTTAACTGAAGCAAATCAGAGATTACAGCGGCAGTTGCAAGAGTGTTTGGACAATTTGAGGACTTGTCAGGCTCAAAGAGACAAATGTCAGCAAGATTTGACGACTTGTCAGGCTCAAAGAAACCAATGTCGGCAAAATTTGGAGAATATCACACGATTACATGAAGAATGTAAAACTCTAATTAGCACTTTACGAGGTCAATTAGCACAATGTGAACAAGAGAATAGTAATCTAAGAAGGGAATTAGAACTATGTGAGGAGAAAGCGCAGGAAGTTCCATCCCCATCCCCATCCCTATCCACATCCACATCCACATCCACATCCATAATCCCATCCACATCCCCATCCCGACCCCCATCCCTACCCCCATCCCTACACCGTTCCCGTTCCCGTCCCGTTTCCCCACCCAGTTCCCCATCCCCATCCCCATCCCGACCCAGTTCCCCAATCGGAACAGTTCCCCAATTACAGCACAGTTTCCCTGATCTTCGATTATCATCATGGGATGTTGACCCAATCGATTTACATGACCCAAGTATCAGTAGAGAGCAGGTGATAAATCATTATAATCAAGTTGATAATGTGGTAACAGGCGTATCTGGAGAATTCCTGCGCAGAATATCTCATGTTGGTAATCGTCTTGATTCCCTACATGATGAACCACACGATTTAGGCGAGGTGATTGGAGTGATCGCCAATAGAAATATTAATAGTAATGACAGATTACAACGATTAAACGCAATAACAAACAGACGAGAAGAAGCGGAGAGGAGGCATATAGCAAGAATTGGACAAGGCAACCCCAATCAAGGATTAGAACTTGGAATCCCACACAGGCAGGCAAACATTGCTCATGATAGAAGCTATGAGCAAGGACGTCATGATATTGGCTTTGGCGTTAGTAGTCGTCATAATACTGGCGGAAGAACAATTGGTGATGAATTATATGAAAATGTTATTTTTACAGGTGGGGCTATAATTAAAACAGAATTCTGTAAAAAAAATAATTATAATAATAAAGTTAATTTAGTAATCGAGAATTTATTCAATATATTAGATAAAAAAAAACCTGTTATTGTTGATAAAAAGAAACAAAAAGGTGGTGTTCAAACATCACCTGAGAAACTTGAAAGTGGACAACTTAGAGAAGGAATTACTACTAAAATGAGCCATTTAAGTCAAATTAAAACTTCTGTAGAATATCTAGGTAATTATTTGAGATTTTTAGGTAAAATACGAAATGATTATGAAACATATAAGAAGGATGTATTAGATATATTAAGTAGACACCAAAATGGACTTTTAAAAAAAAAAGAAGAATTTAAAAAAATAGATAAAATGAATAGAAAAAGTATTTCAATTGGTGAATGTAAAAATTATTTGACTATAATTAAAGCAATTATGCAAGTATGGAAGACATCTACTTGGGACGATATATCTTATAAAAAAGGGTCTAATTTCAATAAAAACGAATTAGATATCATTCTCGACGAACTTGAACCGGTAAAAAATAAGACAGAACTAGCAGAAAAGATAACAAATCTTTATTTAAATAAAAAAATATGTTTAAATTCAGAAAAAGTTAAAAAATCATCTATTGTTTTGAGGTCTGTAGAATGTGATATAAAACAACAAGAACAACAAGAACAAGAAGAAATTAACATAGATCAAATTATAGATAAGTTTTCCCTAGATTTGAATTTCAATAAAAAAGAATGGACTAAAGAAACAAAGTTAAAATCTTTAAAATCTTTTAACGGAGATTATATGGAGAAAGAGTTTAAAAAACAATTTCCATATATTGATGAGAAGATTAGAGTTAAAGAAAGTCTTGATTTAGTAGATGAATTATATGAAAAATATTATACTGTAATGGTTCGATATCATAATTTTTTAGAAAATCTTACAAAAAATAAAAATATTCCATCAACATATGTTATACAATTAATTACGAAACCGGGATCTGAGAAAGGTACGTTTGAGTATTATCAAAATCAAATCTCTCAAGAATTTCTTCATTTCTTCTATTTTAGTACAATGTTAGATAATTTTCAACTTTTAACTAGAAGACCAATTACATTATATGCTAGAATAAATGATATTGGTAGAAATCCAGTTCCAGAAGATTTACTTGATGCGAGAAAAACAGAGAATCCACAGGGTGATATACCCGAACAAAGTTTTGATAAAATACAAAAAAAATGTGCAACAGTTTCAATAAAAGAAGGATTGAAAAAATGGAAAAAAACAGAGAATAATGAAGAATATAAAGAGTACTTTGAGAAACAGTTTAATGAAAAATTAGTTATTAACCAAGAATATAAACTTACCGACGGTGAAAAATTTCAATGTTCTAGAATAGAACCATATGATTATATCCAATGGTATGAAAGAAAGGAACAGGGACTTTTGGCAATTGATGTTGAGAAATGTAAACTGTTTAATGGGAATGTTATTCCAGATAATATTAAACGAAATTTAAAGGATTTAACAAAATCAACAATTAAATTTCAAGAAGTTTTCTGGAGACCAGAATTTTCAGATAATAAAAATATTTCATCTTATATGTTGTTAGATAAATTAATTCTCAATAATATTGGAACATATTTAGTTACATATGGATATAGTGGTGTTGGTAAATCTTTTACATTATTTGGTGATAGCAAATTAGGAAAATCTGGTTTATTACAAGCAACAGTTGATAATATTTCCGATTCTAGTTCTTTCAGTGCTCTTAAACTTCGTACTTACGAATTATATGGACTAGGATTAGGATATAGTGATTGTTGGAAAAACTATAATGAAATTGATCAATCTATTTATCATTATAATATGAAAAACG
>Ga0315316_10000278_pt1 | contig 32715 bp, 29 predicted proteins | sample M160m3416metaG_FD_203702 | JGI IMG/M metagenome (GOLD analysis project Ga0315316, IMG submission 203702) | Ammonia-oxidizing marine archaeal communities from Monterey Bay, California, United States - M1 60m 3416 | ecosystem: Environmental > Aquatic > Marine > Intertidal zone | place: USA... | reverse complement strand
AATGCTATTGGTAATCGACTGCATATTTATGTTGTCTATTGGATAATTTATTATCAAAAAAAAATTCAATTTTAGTGCGGGGGGCACGTACATGGAAGATTCTGACCATGGCAAGGATTCTTCAGAGTACCGGTTGAGCAGAAGCAACAATTTTTTGATTTTTCCTTGAATATTGATTTATTTGGTGTCTGTCCGCCAAAATACTGCTGGGTATAAGGCATCGATCCAACAATTGTATTATATTTTAGGCGATTCATGCGCGCGCGCGACGATACAGCGCCTTGCTTTTTAAACTGAGAATTATTTCTTTTGTATGTAGCAACAGCTCTACTTTGACAAATATTCACATTACATGTTTTTGGAAAGGTATTTGCATCACTATTATCGATAAAGTTAAAAGCATTATCTTTATATGATTGACAAGTGCTTGCAAGATAACCACGTTTCGTATAACTATAACTGGCATCGATCACGCCTCCACGATTCTGGATACGTTTGATTGGAGGCGTACAGCAAGTATTCTTAATGACTTCTTGCCAGCGCATATTATGAGGTGGACAACAACCTATACCTTTACGCCAGCCGATCAAGGGGTTAGGTCCCGCAATATCACATTGCCCGGGATTTCCACTCATGCGACCTTGACGAAACACTACATGTGGTGTAGTTTGGATATTTTGCATACTAACTTGTGGTATGGTTTGTTTTGGCATTTATACTAAAACATTATTTAATTTCTTCATAAATTATATAATGAAATTGGGCTCACGACAATTTATAATTGTTATTGGTACTTTGGCTTTATTGCTTGCACTCTTCAAGGGTAGCTCTAAAAGAGAAGTCGTAGTGGTAGACCAAGGACCACGATACGTTCCAGGTCCCGTCCGCCCCGTCTTTATCCGGTCTTGGGGACACGGCGGACACGGCGGACATCATCATCCAAAGCCACCTAAAATTCCCAAAATTCCCAAAATTCCCAAAATTCCCATTATTCCCATTAAACCGCCTAAGATTCCGGTAATTCCAATCAAGCCAATCAAACCGCCAAAAGTCCCCCCTGAACCTTTTATGAATAATCTTAGACCTCCCGCCCCCACTATACCAGTACAACCTCAGCGCTGGTTTTAAACTTTTAACCTAATCAATACTACTTTTTGTTGTAGTTTTTAGGATTATTTTGAGGATCCTGCGGGTAATCTCGCTGACGACCCGAATAGGGTCCACATGGTATGACTTCATTAGCAGTCACCCCAGTCCCCGACGTCCCTTGGTCTGCTCCATTCACGAAAAGATCTACAAGCCCACCATTAGTAAAAGGTTTGTTGCAGTCTTCCAGTCTAATAGTAGCGGTTATACCACCGCCTCCGCCAGTTATTGAAATGATAATACCGGAAGCGCCACCAGTTTGCGTAACTGCATCGCCCACCGCTGGTGCAGGACCCCCCGACGTCGGGTCCCATGCTACTACCTGTGTGCATGGGCAGCAACAGAAATTTGCTGTTTTAAAACCACGAGAAGCTATGTAACCATTTGCCGTCACAGCACCCTGACGCCTAAAGCCCCAATTACTCCGTTTATACGTTGCAACATTGGAATATTGCCTGCAATAAGTACCACAGCAAGCAGCTTGACCTATATTATTCTGCTTATTGGTATTGTTAAATGTGAAACTAGATTGACCCTTTTGATCATAATAGGCTAATTTACATCTTTTTCTTAAATATTGGCGATAATTATGATTGTATCTTTTATCAATCTTACCCGATACCTTATAAGGCACGCCGCCATTGCGTGCCGTCTGGGCAGGACTGGAGCGTGCCGTATTTTGAATCGAGCGATTCCTCGGTAAACAACAATCAGGTCCATTCACATTCTTAAATACTTCTTGCCAACCAGCTGTATTTTGACTAATACATAATTCTTGGCTTACGGCACCAATAGTATAGTCGGTTGTAATGGTAGTTAAACCTATTGTAATACCTGCACCGGTACCACCACCTCCAGTCGGATTGTCTGATGTTGTAAAAGGATTATTACAATCATCCAAGCGGATCGTGATTTGACGATTTGGTATTGTCCCCGTTACACCTGTTATTATACCTGTGGCACCGCTAGCATTTCCTGTTACTGAAACGCCCACTGCAATAGGGGCAGTAATAGTGCTATTTTCCTGAATTACCTGAGTACACAAACATGTGTTACAACAAGTTTTCTCCTTCCGCCATCCAATCAAGGGATTGCGGCTTTTAATGCAACAGCCAGTATTCATGGAAAAATTAGGGTTTGTGCGGCGTGTGGTCGTAAAGGTAGGATACGCAGTTGTTTGTACATTTCTTTTTGAAAAATTCATTCTGATATTACGCAATGGCATTTATTATACAAGGAGAAAAAATAACCACATAATATAATGAAAACATATATTTGTGCATTAATCCTTCTTTTTATATGTCTAGTGCTTTACAATCTATTATCTGCGAGAGAGGGGTTTGTATGCTTTAGTGGACAGCAAGAATCAGATATCCACACCAATACTACAAGATTAACCCAAGTATCAAAGGATGTGCAAGACTTTTTGGATAGTGTAGCAAAAATAGAAAAACAAGTGAAAAGCAATATTGAAGATATTGCCGAGAATACTGAAAATAATCTAAAAGTAGAGAGCGCTCTCTCCGACAAAAAACATAAAAAGGATAAGGCAGATGAAGAAGCCGCATCGATAAATCCAGCAGCAGGAATGGCGCAAGGGGTAGAAACGCAAGGGCCTTCGGCAAAAGCTTTATCAGGAATTTAAAATCGAAGGAATGTATAATGAAAGGATATATTCATCTTTTGATTATAGGATTTGGCTGCTTAATCGTATATAACTTATTTTTAAAAGATATAGCAATCAAGGAATCGTATGTAAATCCGGGAGCTACCGAAAATGAACCTACAGGCGAAACATCAGGTTATGATGGTAATATTGCTATGTATACAGATCCGCAGAGTGGAGAGAAAAGTTGGGCATCCCCTTATGTTTATCGTATCGAGGTTGTTGAGGATGCAGAAAACGCACAAGACAGACGTGATGCGGCCAATGATCGTGGAACAATTTTAGACAGATGTGCACAAGATAAGCAGTTTGTTACCTCAAATAAACAAGGTATGGATGCTATTGAAGAACGAATTAAGTGGGGGCAACAAGAAATGACCCGTATACAACCACTAGTAGATAAAAATGTAAAAGGTATTGCGATGAATAAATCTATTATTACCAATATTTCTAAGAAAACGTCAGATACAGCAAATTCTGCAGGTAGCGGCGCCGATGCGCTCCAAAAAATGACTGGTCCCGCAACACCCGAGCCGACGGCGGGCGGACCTATGGCAAAAGCAATCTGGTTATTTACTGGCGGCAAAAAAAGTGCATAATTTTAATTTAGGAATTAATATTATACAATGTTAATCCGCATTATTAAACATATATTAAGTGTCATCCCATTTATTGGTATTGCTGTTGCTTTATTGATGATTATACCTCAAAATTGGCTAACACCACGCAAAGCAGTCATAATAGGATTTCTTGGACTTTTGGCATATAATCTATTTGCGCCAACCAAATGTTTTCCACATGCTCTTTGTTTTCTAAATCAGCGCGAAGGATTGGCTAATCCACCCGCCGCACAACCACCTGTAGCGGTAATTGCTGCGGCTGCTGCCAAGGGCGCCGCGCAAGGCGCAGCGCAAGCCAAAAGTGCCACAGCCACAACGGCGACAACTTCATCGTCAAGTTCCACCAGCAGTACCTCCGCGCCCACCGCCACCACATCTCCGACGAGTGCAGGAACACCTTCCTCCTTGAGTAATCAAGTTGCAGCATCCAATGCAAAAATAACCAAAATGCGAAGTGATGTAGAAGATGCTATAAATAAATTAATTTCTTTGACCCAAGCGAAGCCACCATCAACAGCAAATATGCCTATGCAAAATTTAATGCATTGGTCGAATAATACTCCTATTTTTGAAAAAACTGCAATACAAGCTCAGGGCGCATTGGCTAAGGAACAAAAGAAAGATGACACTGATTCAAAATCATCTGCCAAAGTTTCCTCTGAAGAAGCTAGATTGGCACAATATTCATAATAATTCAGTTGAAACAGAGCTAATAGAACTAAAAGATATACTTGATGAACCTGACTCGGCACGTGAATCTCGAGTTATTGAGTCATTAGTAGTTTCAAATGTATCCTCTTGTGCATCATTAAGTACATTATTTACTTGCAATATAACATTTTGTCTATAACGCTGCGGAGTAATTTCAAATGTTTCCCCCTCCTCACAATAATTTAACACACATTCATTATTTTTTCGATTCAATGCATCTATTATATAATTATGTGAATAGCAATATATTGCCACTATCTCATAACTAAAAAGACTAAGACAACCTGATATTAAGAGCCACGGGGAGTAATGGGAATCAAAAGTAAAAGCATACAGATAAAGAAAGTGCATATTAAATACTAAGGTGCCCAAATACGGCACGATTGCTTTTTTCCAATATCTCTCCCTATCAACTACACGTTTATGTATATTCCAACCAATGCACAATTGTAATAAGGTTACTGACACAAAGATTAAAAAAGCATAATAATAGCAATACGCAATAATACCCTCCTCTCGCGCTACTACCTTTTTAAGATAATGTATAAAATGATCTGGGTCTGAGCCTAAATAGGTGTTTCTGACAAGAGCATAATTGGTATCGAATCCCATAATCATTACAGGTATGGTTAACCAAGCAAGAGCGAACATCATATGAATACCAGCTTGATTTCGGTCAGTTGATATATATTCAGGAAGTTTATAACGTTCTATAGGATATTCATATCCTATATTGTAATATGTATGACATTCCTGACATTGAATGAAAGATAAATGGCGCGGGCGTGTATGCCGCCACTTATGCAGACATTCTTCATGAACATACCCACTACTGCCCTTGCATTGACAAGGTTGTATAAATTGTTTCTGCGTCTCTGTCTCATCTTCATAACAGATACGACATTCTTTTATCGACATATAATATATATATATATATTATGTCTAACTTTTTTGATGAAGTAACGAAAGATGCCAAAGCATTGGAGGAAAAATTATTAGGACCTGATTACCCATATTATAAATATGTTGCAACTCCAGCCCAAGCAGGAATCACAGACAAAGGGACATTGAGTGCAACATCTGCAGATATAGCAGGGCTTATCAACTATGTTGAATTATTAATTACAGGAAAAGGGAAAGCGAATACAGGAGGCGGACAACCTTTAGGTGATAAATTTTTTCTGAAAACAGGCGGTCAATGCAAAGATATACAATCTGGAAAACTAGTTGATCGTTATCTTTATATAAATAACCAACCTGATGGATCAATTCCCTTTATTACATCTGGCGCCGGAGTACAATTTACCGATTTTGAAGGTCTGGTACCCGGCATCATTGAGGATTTAGACGCTATGAATCCTATTGCAATCTTTAGAGGGTTTATGGAGGGAAATAATCCACCTTGTACTGAAATAACAATGCCAACGAAAACAGCGAAAAATGTATTGGGATCATCATCTTTTCATGTAAGCAATGGCGATATCCAAGATCTTGGTCCATGCGACTTTCCCGGTAAAAGCAATCCAATTACAAAGGTATCTTGTAAAGAAGCTTTTGTTGGAAACGCGATAGATAAGAAGGATTTGAAAAGTATTTATATCTTTTTATTTGGAATAATAATGTTGTTTATTGTCCAAAGGCTATTGAAACGGAATTGAAGTGCATAATAAGTGTTGCAGAGAGATAAAATAGTACACCTATTAAAATATGGATAAGAAAACTGGGGCATTCTTTGAGTCCGATAAAATATCCCATATTGCATTGATTTGGACAATGTGGGTAGAGACCCCAAAATAATGCATTAACGATTAAAAATGATGCAAGGATAATTTTCCACATATTATTGTAGTTTTACATTAAAAAATCATTATACATACTTGTGTAATGATTTGCTTCCCTAAATATTTAACGGCGTCTAGTATTTCTCCGCGCGCGCCGCCTTCTTCGTCGTGTATATTTTTTACGGCGATGGCCGCCCATTTGCCCTGAATCTGGCGACATATCTTGGTAATCTGATGGCGTCGGATCATTCCATGGAAGTGGGGATGGGCATTTCCCATCTTGTCCCCATACCCATGGGTGTCGTGAAAAATGAAATATTTTTGGGATATGAAGGTCAAAATGTGGGAAATGAAGATGGGGCATATGAATACTCGGAAAATTAAAATGTGGCATGCTAGGCATATGCCAGCCTGGTTTGGGAATCGATATACTTGGTAAATTATCTGTTGGTAAGGACACCTGTGGTAAACTTATATCACTAGTTACGCCTTCTATATCGCTAAGCGCGCTTCCACCTGCTCCCTCAATATCTCCTGTCACGTCGCCACCAACATCACCTACATCGCCGGCAAGTCCCTCAACAGCATGGGCAATTGGCTTTCCAACAGTAAATCCTGCCACTACCAGCGCAGCACAAGCATCTGCTAAAGGATCTTCCGGTCCAAGACCCACAACTTCACATGCAGTTGCTAACTCTCCTTCTTCCCCCATGCCTTCGCCCATGGACTCGACCTTTGACATAATACCTCCCTCACCGCCAGGTAATAATCCTTCAACCTTCTCTCCGGCTTCTTCAACAATATCAGTGCCCGGTAGATGTTCTGTAATCGTATCCTCAGCTTTTTCAACAATATCTCCCCCCGGTATATGATCTTTGATCTCTCCTTCTATTGATTCACTAATGCTTCCCGATTTATCTTCTAACGCTAATGGTTTTTTTTGTTTCTTACATGATCCCTCCTCGAGAAGCCATCCAATATCGCATGCCGTGCAATGACCCTCGTCATTACATGTCAAACATCCTTTCTCTTCTTCACACTCTTTTTTACTCCTTTCCTCTTTTTTTTCATCATGCCTTACTTTCTTTTCTTCTCTCTTCAGCTTTCTTTTGTCTTTTTCTTCTGTCTTCTCCTCCTTCGTTTCATCTCTTCTTAGTTTCGCCTGCAACTTTTTCGTCTTTTTTTCATCTCGCTTTACTTCTTCTGACTCGCCGCCTCGTTGCCTCCTTGTTCTTCGAAATCTTCTCCCCCGCCTCTTTCTACGTGTTCGGGACATATATAAATAAGTAATAAATTTATATATCTCTAAATTATCTAACGGCGGTGGCGGCGGTTGCTACGGCGGCGGTGGCGGCGGTTGCTACGGCGGCGGTGGCGGCGGTTGCTACGGCGGCTGCTGCGACGGCGGTGGCGGCGGCTGCTGCGACGGCGGTGGCGGCGGCTGCGACGTCCACCACGGCGGCTGCGGCGGCTGCGGCGGCTCCGGCGGCTACGGCGGCTACGGCGGCTGCGGCGGCTACGGCGGCTGCGGCGGCTACGGCGGCTACGGCGGCTGCGGCGGCTACGGCGTCCTCCTACCAGCCCCTTAAAAAAGCCCGTGACGTGGTCTACAGCGGATTTAGTTTTTTTTTCGGCGACCTTTGCTCCATGACCCACAGCGTGCGTGGCCGAGCCGGCGGCTCCAGTTACTGCGTGAGTGGCTCCGGTAAGTGGGTTTCCTCCGCGGCTACGGCGGCGGCGGCGGCGACGATTCGTTCTTTTGTGTGTTCTGGTCATTATATATATTCGCAATATTCTTTTTTATTTTAGAGTTTTTTGTACAACTCAAGCGCCATCAACCCACCGGCCACTTGGGCGCCAATGTACGGCAACAAATCATGCATGGGCAATTTGCCGGCTGATGCCATCATGATAGAAACTGCCGGATTGTAATTTCCACCTGAGATTTTTCCGCCAACCATAATTGCAACGCAGAGAGCCAAGCCTATGGCTAAAGGATTTCCCGATGCAAGGATTACATAGAGAAAGAAAAGAGTTCCTAAAAATTCAACAATATATTTATTCATTTATACTATAAAATTAGAAAAATAAATATATTATTTACGTTTAGCATCCACAAGTGGTGTTTTTCGGTAATGCGACATTGCGGTTGGCTGTTGCAGTACGCCAGTTCATAAATCTAATGAAGGTGGTATTGCTTGTTTGAGAATATGATTGCTGTTTTGGTGGTAAACCTTGACGCATATTTACACGGCGTATGATCTTTCTTACCATAGCTGCACTAGCGGAACGATCGTCGGTTGGCATTATATATTAATATAATATTTTTATTCTACTTTATAATCCGTTGCTGTGCTTGTACTTGAATCTGTCGTTACATCGCTTATAGTAAGATTATTCTTGGTAATATTTGAACTTGACAATACAAAAACACCATTTGCATCACCATTAATAGACTTTACATTTACCACAGCCACATTATCCATTCCAACATGATTACTTCCTGTGATAAGAATACCCGTCGACATGGCACCCTGTTTATTTTGACTTGCATCTGCAATAAGTGGTGAAGTTCCTACTTTGTCACCTTTACTTGTGACGCCGGAAACCACCACGCTCTTCATTGATATGTTTTCTGCAGCTGAGACAAACAAACCAATATTACCTTTCATAGCATGCCCCATCGAATCACCGCCACCCACATAATAATAATCATTATTGGCAAAAGTATCTGCTAACAAACCATCGGTCTCTACCCAATTTACCATAGGAGGTTCAATATTGGTTGTTCCATTTTTTGGATCATTGTGTTTTGCTAAAATCATTTGGGCATTTGCTAGTGTATTTGGTTTATAGGTGTCATCACTTTCTGTTGCCAACGTTATTGTAAATACATCGCCAGCTGGACCCACTTGACGTTTGCCTCCATATGCACCGCCGTCTTCTGGTGTACTATTAACTGCTAATATTTCAACCGGAAGCGAAGTTGTATTATTAATTGTAATTCTTTGCATATAAATAAACTTATTCCCCAACGCTTCAGCGGGACGTGTTCTGAAAAAATCATTCACAACGACACCCCTGACATTTAATACAATTCCATACACGTTGCCATCATACAGCTTCGATGAATTTCCAAATATATTTGCCGGTATTACATTATCATTGAGAATAGAATCACGAGTAGCATCCAATTCAGTGTTCAACTCGCTAATAATCGAATCTAAAGACTTACTCGCACCCTCAATCGTAACTGCTGCAGTCGGCAAACGACTTTTTAGATTACTCAAAAACTTTCTAATAAATCTACCTTGTGAGTAAGTAGATAGAATGGGAATGTTTGTAAAGGTGCCTGGTATAGTAATATTATCTAATATACTTTGTTCAGCACCATTTAAGGCAATAGCTGCTACCTCCATGTCACGAATTACTAAGTTTTTTAAAATAACCTTTGACATTCCATTGCCATGAATGCCGTGATGGGATGAAAGTCCTAAGCCTCCATTCATAATAAGAACTTTGGATGGGATAACAATGCTATCGCCAAAATTGCCTGGTCCTTGTGTGGGGATAAATGGTGCACTGGCTAATTCAATGTTGGCATAAAATCTTTGCTGGAGGTTATGAAGTGGTGTTTGTTGTATAGATTTTCCGTTTAAATCTATAATAACATTATCGGTTTCAATTGTCATAGCTGCAAAGAACCCTAAATGGTATGGTCCTGTCATACCCATAGGATATTCGCCTGATGCTATTTGCGCACCAGTTGGGAAAAAATCGTTATCTTTATTTGGCTCAAAGGATATATTTTCTTGGAGAACATAGACACCTGGCACTTTAACGCGCAATGTCCCATTTACAAAATCGCGCTGTCGAACATTTATAATCGCATAGGGGGTGTTGTTTTTATTAAACTCCTCTCTCTTCTGTACGATAGGATAGTTCTCAAAATACTCAAGTAAAGCAACCTGTTCTGATGTTAAATTATTTTTGGGAATATCATTAAAAGTGGGGCGTGGGTATTCTTGAGATTTTCTTTTCCAAGCTAGGAAGCGCGCAAATGCTTTTTGTTGATTTTGTTTCTTATTGCCTGAAAGAGGCGTCCTTGCTGCTATACATCGCTTTAAAAAACAACGTGGTCCTAACATATTTATACATTAATACAATATGTTAATTCTATCCAAAGGTATTTTCGCCACTATATCTAATATACAGATAGCCATCTTTATCCTTATGTTCATCATATACGATTGACATTAGTTGTGCAGTTGGAGGAATGATACAGCTATCTCCAACAAATAAAAAAATGGCTTTTGCGGGATGCAGCTTAATTCTTTTTCGAATCACAAATACAAATTGTCCTATTGTGAGATCACTAGGAACTAGATATTTCTTTTTATCAATATTTGGCACATCACTATTCATCGCTCGCTCACAAATAACAGGTATGCGATTGGGATATTTTTTCATAATTCTCTGCGCTTCTATGGATCTAATAGTAAAAGAATATTTTCTTTTATAAAAGGAATTTTCTTTTTTCAGTGTATCTGTTAACATATACACTTAAGATCTAAAATAATTTATGCTGAATCAGTAATTACACGTGGGACAATATTCATTGTGATCAATTCCTGAAACAATAGTTTGCAGGAATATGGTATCTTGATTCTTGCAAATGCAACGCGATTGCCACATGTTTTACAATGATGCATATGCTGTTTATCATTGAAGATAACAAACATACCACATTGCCGGCATGCAAATACCTCATATTTATCGGAGGCCTCATACATCCTCTCTTTGGTAAAACGGGTTGCACCATGTGCCACAGTGCAGTCCCGTTCCATCTCGCCAAAGCGCAAACCGCCATCCCGCGACCGCCCTTCCGCCGGCTGACGGGTTAGTACTACCATCGGACCGATTGAGCGGCTATGTTGCTTATCATTAACCATATGCTTAAGGCGTTGGTAAAATGCAGGACCCATAAATATACTACTCTGAATTTGTTCGCCTGTCATTCCATTCATCATTACCTCATTTCCGTGCATCTCAAATCCGAGTTCAAGAAGAAGCTTACTAATAAATCCTACCGGAAGATCATTGAAACTAGTTCCATCACCAAAAAGTCCCAAATGCGTCAGTGCTTTTCCAAGCAGAGTTTCTTTCAGCTGTCCAATTGTCATCCGAGATGGAATAGCATGTGGATTAATAATAATATCGGGACGCATGCCTTCAGCAGTAAAGGGCATATCTTCAGGCGGTAATATGATCCCAATAGTACCTTTCTGTCCATGTCGCGAGGAAAATTTATCACCAATCACAGGAGGACGATAGGTTCGCGTTCTTACCTTACAGAAGGTATATCCATCTCCATTGCGATCGACGCAATTTTTATCAATATAGGATTCTTCTCGCGTCCGAAATATTTTACTTTGGTCTTGATATTTAATAATTTTAGTATGGTCATTCCGATTGCTTTTAATCGGTACAACTTTGCCAATAATAACATCCTTATTTTCCAAAAATGTATTCTCTGGTACTACGCCAGCATTATTTAACTTATCGTAATTCGCAAAATTCATTCCTTTTGTCTTAATAGGATCTGGACGACAGCGGATCTCCTCGTCACCATGAGTTTTCTTGTCCTCATCTTTTTCTGTACGATAAATAGTCGCCGAAAATCCGCCGCGATCAATAAATTCTTTGTTAAATATAATTGAATCCTCCTGATTATAACCAGTAAAGGAAGCTATCGCAACAATTACTATCTTTCCAGAAGGTATCTTTGAAAATTGCGCCAGATTCATAATACGGGTATCCACCAAAGGTCGTCCACCATATGTAAGAACATAACTTGTTTTATCCATTCGATCTGTGAAATTAGTAGCGTATGTTCCCATCGCCTGTTTTCCCATAGCACATTGATATGTGTTCCTAGGAGATTGATTATGCTCAGGAAAAGGAATACAGGAAGCCAAAATTCCAAAGATAGTACTTGGATGGATTTCGCAATGTGTATACTTTGACCTTGGTGTTATATCACTAGGGTGCAAAGCAATCAACACCTTATCTTGCTCTTCTGCATCAATGTATTCAATCACAGAATCATCCAATGTCTTAACACACGTAAGGTCACGCCAACCTAACTCCTTTCGACGCAAGCGCTGAACAATCTCTGGAGTAATAAGGAGCTTGCCATCGCGCACGCGCAGCAAGGGGCGAGTAGCGCGACCTGCATCATTACAACAACGTATTTCCTTATGACAATAATCAAATATAACACTGGTATAAATATTTATAATTGCACGATATTTCTTATCCTTTATATATAAATATAATTCATATGGATCACCCTTGGGAATTCCTACCCAGTTTCCATTAATAAATACCTTCACCTTTCCGTATAATTGCTGCGCGTTACACTCCTCGAGTGGTACGAGCTGATTCTTCATGATGTCATACAGAGGTTCACGCGCAGATTTAATAGTTACATGCGCCATATAACTTAAATTTTTAACAACGCCTACAGGCGCACCTTCTGGACTCTCTGCAGGACAAATAAATCCCCATTGTGAATTATGTAACTTACGCGGTGGAATTAACTTGCCGCTTTTATCAATGGGCGTATTTACCCGGCGAAGATGGCTAAGACTAGAAACATAAGTCAAGCGATTCAGCACCTGTGCTACACCAACCTTTGTAGAATGAGGATTTTTTATGCCGAAATCGCCTGTTGCGAGGGCGCGTTTCAACCCATTCTCAATAGTTGTCGATTTAATGATTTTATAGATATTCGTTGTATTTATAATATCTGCATAATTTTGGTTTGAACGCCATGAACCATTATTAATTTCGCGGACAATTTGCTTTTGCATGTCCTTCACCACTTTGTTAAAATAATTTCTTACCAAATTATTTAATAATATACCGGTTAAATCAAGTCGCTTGTTCTTATAATTATCTCTATCATCAGGCTTTCGCCAGCCCATACTACACTGCAGAAGCTTATTCACCATATAACCAAGGAAATAAATTTTCTGTGTCTTTGTCGCACAATGCGGGAAAAGATCATTATTCAGTACATCAATTGTAAACTGACGCTTTCGTGCATCTCCAGTCTCTTTGTCCATATTAATAGGAGTAAACATGGCCGAAGAAATAATGTGCTGCAATGCCTCTTCCTGTGTAAGATATGTCGAAGCATTAATGATAGACGCCTTCAATTTCAACAGCATACGCGTCATCTTTTCATGAGTTATATCCAAAATTATATATTTGCAAATTTCTAGGTCAGAAATACAACCCAAAGCGCGGAAAAGAACAAAGAGCGGCACCGGATTCTTAATGCGTGGAATTTGGACATAAATATTATGACCAAAACCATTGTTACGCGTCGCAATCATCACATTAATCTGTTTGGGTGAGATACACTTGTAGTCAGGAACTGACTTGATTTCTGCCAGCCATGACCATTTATTATTTCCACGAGTAACATTGAAACAATACACGCGATTTTCCGCCGCGCGCTCCTGAATTAACACTGTCTTCTCACTACCATTAATAATGAAATAACCGCCCGCATCAAACTTACATTCACCCGTAGTACGCGGATGTAAATGTTTGTATTGTTTCAAGATACATAAGTCAGATTTCAACATAACAGGGATTTTACCTATATGAATCTTGGGAAGAATTTTATAGTATGTTTCTGTTTGTGATAGATTTTCACCAAATCGACGCGTAATCTTCATATTCAAATCTATCATCATAGCAGACGAATATGTAAAGTTTCGTAAACGCGCCTCTTGTGGATACATCAAAGCACGTGCACCATTGTTTTCATATATTTGCGGCCTAAACATATTAAAATTAGTAAAGGTAATCATGATTTCAATTGCATACTTCTTAGATACTGGATCAAAATCATGCGGGGAATGCACAGTCACCGGATTAAACATGTTAATCGTGTTTTGCACGCTCTCCTTTATAAAATAATTAAATGACTCAATATGGTGGCGAACAAGCCTACCTAAATGCTGTCCGCGGAAGTAACTTTCTATTATAGTCCATGGATCTTCAGAGTTCATTTTATTCATTTCAATATTTCTCTATTATATTCATGTTTCAATTTATCTTTAAATTGATATGCAAAATTAAAAAACTCATATTAGTATATGAAAACCCATAATACAGATATATCGGGTAACAGAATTGATGTTTCACGTAATTTATTATTTACAACAACTGAACTGAGCATTTTTAATGAAAAATCTGTTGAAGGAAATATGCTGAATAGTGATTTTTTTAACTTACATGATTGTAAGGACGAGTGTGAAAATAATTTTTTTTCATTGGATCTTCTTAAGAAAAATATAAAAAATAGTATTAAGGGTAGTACTAATAATTCTATATTTAATATGCCCCTTGATACTCTTTTAGAGCGCATCCGTCAGACTCGTAATGATAACTATAACGATATTCCGTATAAAAGAATAATAAAACAGCTAGATGGCAATGATACTATTACTTCTCTGCCGACACACATTGACAAAGATCGACTTGATACATTACTAGACAATGTAACAAAACATTACAATAATTTTACTTTTGGCAAGCCTTTAACTTCCTATAAGCCTCCACGCTTTAAAAGTAGGTATCGGCGCCGAAGTATTCTGGCTTTGCCGTCAATACCTCCACCGCCACCACCCCCACCTTTACCCCCGCGTATCGTTGAAAATATACATATCGATGTTTCTATTGATACACTTGGTGACTTAATAAAACTTTGTGATGACTATCCTCTACGTCCTGGGGTAAAATACAATATTAATATGAAAGCTATCCATCAAATAAAAGAGCCTCTTGTTGACTTAGATTCTATGATTGGTATGAATAATCTTAAAAATAGCATCCTTGATCAAATTTTATATTTTATTCAGGATCTTCACAAGTGTTCCAATAAGAGTGGGAAAGACTTCATGCATACTGTTATATATGGTCCCCCTGGAACTGGTAAGACAGAAGTTGCTAAGATCATGGGAAAAATTTTTAGTAAGATGGGTGTTCTCCCTAAAAATGTTTTTAAAAAAGCTACGCGAGCGGATTTAATTGCAGGTTATCTTGGGCAGACAGCGCTTAAAACCAAGGATCTTATCAAAGAATGTTTAGGCGGAGTTTTATTCATTGACGAGGCTTATGCTTTAGGAAATTCTGAAAAAAGGGATAGTTTTGCCAAGGAGTGCATTGACACACTTTGCGAAGCCCTAAGTGATAATAAAGAAAATTTGATGGTAATTATTGCAGGTTACGAAAAGGAATTAAAAGAATGTTTTTTTAATTATAATCAAGGACTTGATTCACGCTTTACATGGCGTTTTCGAACAACTGATTATACGCCCGGGGAGCTAAAAGCCATCTTCGAGAAAAAGGTTGATGATGCGAAGTGGATAATTAAAGAGCCTCTTCCTGAATCATGGTTTAAAAAAAATAAGGATTATTTTAAGTTTTTTGGCAGAGATATGGAAACATTGTTTGCAAAAACAAAAATAGCTCATGGTCGCCGTATTTTTGGCAAGAAAGAAGATGAACGGAAAAAAATTACTATACAGGATTTAGATAAAGGATTTGACATGTATTGTGCTAATGATGAGGTAAATGGACGCTGTAAGAATGATGAAACATATGCAAGTTTATATTTGTAATAATCGTGTTTGTTTTATCTTAAATTATAGTAATGTCAGAAATTCGGAAAACTATACAAATTAACCCACAATATCTAATCCATGATAAAAAGGGCGGCAGAAAAAAAAAAGCACGAAATAAAGTAAAACCAAATTTAAATATCCAGCCAAATGGTATTCGGGATAAACTAATACAGAAAATCAAAGACCATCGTCATCGACAAAATTCAATAAAGCAAAATGCCGTCAATAACCAAGATGGAGGAGATCCATTCAAATCCTCTTTGGAATATTTAAATTCAGTTATTCAAAAAAGCGAAACAAAGAAACAACGAAAACAGCGAAGAAGAAAAAAACAACAACAGCAACCACATAATATAACAGCTAAAATAAGACATAATGATGATCCGCCGTGGGGTATCTTGAAAAATGGAAAAAAACCGCTATATTCTGAGTATAAAAGAACATTACGAAAATTAGACGGAGAAAAAAGGCCTATACAACAGAAATCTATACACTATGAAAAACCAATCATACCCGCAACATCCCTGATTTCCGAGAGAAAATCAAAATTAACTGAACTTAAAAATAACTTAAATATTTCTAATAGAAAAAAAAGAAGGGAAAACAGAACATTAAAGAAGAAGAAGAAAAAACGCTATACTCTCGGAAAACATGGAGATTCAATTGGTATATTGATAAAAAGTAAAGCAACCAGAAAGAAGATTAAGAGAGAACACAAAAATCTAAAAAAGAAAAAAATCAAAGATATAAAATTATATCTTAAAAAACACGGGCTTATGAAAGTCGGAAGCCACGCACCTGAAGAACTCTGCCGCAATATCTATGAAACCGCCGTATTATCAGGCGAAATATATAATAATAATGCTAATCTATTACTACATAATTTTATTAATGACAAATAAATTTACTACATTCATGATAAGAATATAGTAAATGAATATAAATAGTTTGCTACATATTTAATTAACTTATGTCTATGATTAAAGAATATTTTGAAAAGGTGGCGCATCACACAGAGGAATTTGGAGAGAAAACGATAGTACTCTGGGAATGTGGATCTTTCTTTGAAGTATATGGATTGCGAGATCCTAAAACGGGCGTGATTACTCCTCCTGCTATTCTTACATTTGCAAAATTATGTGATTTTAGGATTGCTAATAAGAAAAATTGTATAGGGAAAAAAAATGTCGTCATGGCAGGATTCAACAATAATATATTGGATAAGTATCTTAAAAAATTGGATGATGCTGGCTTTACTGTGCCGATTTATACCCAAGAGAAGAAGGCTGGATTGATTACGCGTTCTCTCCGATTTATTTCTTCGCCTGGAACATATCTTACAAAAGAGAATCAGCAATTGACCAATAATATTATGTGTTGTTGGGTGGAGAGATATGCGACGCCCACTCTGCGAGCCCCTTATATTAGCTGTGGTATCTCAAATATAGATATTTTTACGGGGAAGCCGCATCTATTTGAATTTCAGAGAGAAAATCTGCATCAGTCTACTACTTATGATGAACTTGAACGTTTTTACTCCATTTACAATCCTAATGAAGTCATTATGATTACACGTAATTTTACTGATACAGAAGTACAGGAAATAATACAATTTGCAGGGATACAATGTGCAAATATTCATAAGGTTTCTCTTGACGATAGTAAAAATGCCTTTTCAAATGCCGCAAAGAATTGTGAAAAGCAAATTTATCAGGAAGCACAGCTGAAATATTTTTATGATATCAAGGACTACGCTCCATTTGTACAATCATTACGCTTAGAAGAATATCCATTAGCATCCTATTCTTTCTGTTTTCTCCTTGAATTTATTAAGAAACATAATCCTGCGCTTGTTAAAAAAATACATGAACCCATGATTGATAATATTAATAATCGACTTCTGCTCGCCAACCATTCTCTCCAACAATTAAATATACTTGACAATCATCAGCACAAGGGAAAGTGTTCATCAGTGTTAAGTTTTATGAATTGCTGCAAGACACCCATGGGGAAACGTGCTCTCAATGGTGTAATTCTTCATCCTATCACAGATATAGATATCTTAACCAAGGAATATAACATGATTGAGTATGTGATACAGAATTTTGATACACTCAGTAATATCCGCGAGCATTTCTCTCAAATTCGTGATATCGAAAAACTCTATCGAAAGATATTTATGAAACACGTGACACCATGTGAATTCATATTTATATATCATAATGTAAAAACCATGTTGGAAGTATATAAAACGCTTATGCAAAGTTCTCAGCCGCTAATTGCGTTTCTCAGTCAACATATTGATGGTGATGTGGAGAGAAGCTGTAATGTCTTGATCAAACTATTTGAAAAGACATTTGATATTAATAAGGCCGAACAGATCACGGATTTGCATCTTGAGCATAATTGTTTTAAAGCGGGGTTCTCTCCAGAATTAGATAAGATAGAGGGTGAGTATGAGAGAAGTGTAACTGGGTTAAAGAAAATACAATCGCGATTATGCCAGAAATTGGAGAAATTGGAAAAGAAGAAACCTAAGAATCCATTTGTTAAGATTAATATTACAGAAAAGAGTATATATAGCTTGGTTTGCACCAATCGCCGTGCGAAACTTCTCGAGGATACCCTAAAGAAATCCAAGAAAGAACCATACCATTTCTATCCGTCAGGAAAAAGCAATAAGAAAGTAGATAGCAAGGAGATTAGTAGTTTGTGTAGTACAATACATAAGACCTTCTCTCAATTACGCGAACAACTGGCATTAGAATATGATCTATTTTTGGAAAAGATTAAGGATGAAGGTGATCATATACAGGTGATTGTAAAATATATTACACGACTGGATATGCTTCTCTCGAAAGCATATATTGCCAAAAAATATAATTATTGCAAACCTGAGATTGATCAGACGAGAGAAACAGCATTCTTCGCAGCCGAGGGGCTGCGACACCCTTTGATTGAGCACCTGCAGGCGAGTGAGCTTTATGTCCCGAATGATATTTCTCTCGGGAATAATAATTGTGGCACGTTATTATTTGGGACCAATGCAGTGGGAAAGTCTAGTTTGATCCGGTCGATTGGTATTGCGATTGTGCTAGCGCAGAGTGGGATGTTTGTCCCCTGTTCATCTTTTATGTATCGACCTTATACGCAATTATTTACTCGTATTCTTGGTAACGATAATATATTTAAGGGTTTAAGTACATTTGCTGTTGAGATGTCGGAATTACGCACGATTCTAAAGATGTCGAATGAAAATAGTTTAATTTTGGGAGATGAGCTTTGTTCAGGTACAGAGACAACCTCCGCACTAAAAATATTTTCGGCAGGCGTAATTAAGCTGCATGAGAGAAATGCGAGCTTTATTTTTGCTACACATTTTCATGAGGTGACACATATGAAACCAGTTATGGATTTGAAACATTTAAATATGACACATATGTCTGTCATTTATAATCGAGAGAAAGATCAGTTGATTTATGAGAGAAAATTAAAAGATGGTCCCGGGAACCATGAATATGGTCTGGAGGTATGTAAAGCGCTAAGTTTGCCTCAGGATTTTATGGATTTAGCGCATTCTCTCAATCCAAGAGAGAGTCTTCTCTCCAAACAAAGTTCACATTACAATGCGAGAAAGCTGAAAGGTGATTGTGAGTTATGCGGAACGGCTATGGGAAAGGACATTCATCATTTGCAACATCAGCAATTCGCTTCTGAGGATGGGTTTATAGAGCATTTTCACAAGAATCATAAAGCAAATTTGATAAATATTTGTAAATCTTGTCATATTAAGATCCATGATTCAGATAAGCAACATAGATTATTTAAGACAACCACAGGTATGGAAATCCGAGAGACAACATAATCTAACAATAATGTAAATGGCACAGGAATTCATAGGTCTTTCACTCCAATTTATGGCACAAAACTGGATTAATATAGCTTGGGGATTATTAACAATCTTTTTGATTGTTAGTTATATTATCATCAATAATATTCAATTCAATAAGCCAAAACCTGAAAAGCCCGGACGACGTATTATTTTGGAAACGCTTAAGAATAGGATTCAGGAACCAAATTTTGATAAAATGCTCAAAAAAGGTTTTTGTGATTCCCATAAGAATTCACACACTTTAGAAAAAAGTTGTAATAAACTATCAAAAAAAAGTTGTAATGCAGTTAATTGTTGCGTATATGCCCATAATGCCAAGACCAAAAAATCAAAGTGTGTAGCTGGTGACGAGCAACGAGGTCCAATCTATAAAACAAATAAAGAAGGAACACCTTTCACGTATGATTACTGGTATTATTTAGGTAAAAAATATAATGTTAAAAATTGATTTATAAATTTTTTATAATAAGTATAACATATGATTATTCCCGTCAAATGTTTTACATGTGGCAAGGTTTTAGCAGATAAATATTTATATTATATTCGCAAAGTGAGAGAAAAGAAATTAGCTGATGGATTAGAGGGTGGTGCGGTTGTATATTTAACGAAGGAAAATGTTAAAAAGACTCCAGAAGGCGAAGTTATGGATGAATTAGGCTTAACTAAATATTGCTGTCGGCGTCACATGTTGACCCATGTTGATATTGAATAATTTCTCATAAGTATATATATAATGTCAAAATCGCGTAGAAATAACCGCCGAAAGAATCGCCGGCGTTCTCGCCGTCACCGCCGTCGCGGGGGCAAGCTGACACGTGGCGCCAAAGCTGTATTGACTGCCGCTGCCCTTGGTATCCCGGCTGGTCTTCTTGCCTATGAATTAGAACGAAAACACACGACCCACCGCCGCCACAGACGCAAAAAGCGCGGAGGAGGCTGCGGTCTTCGCCAGAATGGAGGAGGCTGCGGTCTTCGCCAGAATGGAGGAGGCTGCGGTCTTCGCCAGAATGGTGGAGGTTGCCCCCTGAAACAAGCCGGAGGCCGCCGCCGTAGCCGCCGCAGCCGCCGCAGCCGCCGCAGCCGCCGCAGCCGCCGCAGCCGCCGTAGCCGCCGCAGCCGCCGTAGCCGCCGCCGCAGCCGCCGCCGCCGCCAGAGAGGAGGCGGGCAGCTCCAGCAATGGTTGTACCCAATTATCCCAAATGACATCTTGGATGTAGGTTTTAGCGCAACCAATGGTCTGAAAAATATGTATGCCGGGTATGTTGGTCAAAGGAATGTAGCATCGTCCAATCCAATGGTGCAACCCATCGGCAAAGACGTAAAGGTAATTGGCAGCACTCCACAGAGTGACATGAAAGCAGTATTTTCAGGCGCACCAGCACCAACAAGCGCTTAAGTATCTTTTAAAAAAAAATATTGAATTAATATAAATGTCTTTAAAAGATACATACAATTCTCTTTGCACACCAAGCAAATTTTATTTTGTTTTGTCATGCATAAGTATTTTAGCCCTTTTTATACATAATTTAAGTGAACCAAGGACATATAAGGTCGGTGTATACCATTTGCCTTTACGCCATCATAACTTTGTATTTTTTATTGCAAAGGCGCTTTACATTATGGCATGGACATGGGCACTTAATAAATTATGCAAGTCAGATTATAAAGGAGTTGCTTGGTTTTTAGTTCTACTACCTTTTATTGGATTTTTTATTCTTATTGGAGTTCTTCTCATGGCGGGCTTTGAATCGGCGGCACGCTCACTGAAACGTGAAGTATAATAAAGTTTTTTTTTAATTTATATTTTAAAAAAAAATGCTCAAAGTATAGTATAATGGAGACTATATGGAAAATCATAAATACATATTTTAATGATAATTCCGAGTGGATAGTGAATCATCATCTTAAATCATACAATAACTTTATGTATTTGCAGATTCCTCAGATATTACGAGAGAACAATCCGATCCCTTTTATGGCAGAACAAGATGCGAAAACAAAAGAGTATAAGTATCGTTGCAATCTATATTTGGGTGGAAAGTCTGGTGAAGCTATTTATTACGGAAAACCAGTTATTTATGACTCTGGTGGGCGCGAGCACTTTATGTACCCAAATGAGGCACGATTGCGCAACATGACCTATGCCTGCTCGATTCATTATGATGTTGATATTGAAATGACTATACATAATGATGATGGAAAAGATGAAATTATTGAGCAAAAACTTTCAAAAATGTTCTTGGGAAGATTCCCTATTATGTTGCAATCAAAACTATGCATTTTAAATGGACTAGCGCGGGACGTTCGATTTAATATGGGTGAATGCAAAAATGATCCAGGTGGATATTTTATTATTGATGGTAAGGAAAAGGTAATAATCTGTCAAGAAAAATTCGCAGATAATACACTATACATACGTGACAAGGTAAATGATATATACAGCCATGCCGCTGAAATTCGATCTGTTTCTGAAGATGCGTCAAAACCAACCCGGACACTCTCTGTTAGAATTGTAGCCCCCACAGAATCAATAACAAATAACAATATTGTCGTTAATATCCCTAATGTCCGGAAACCGATCCCTTTATTTATAGTGATGCGCGCCCTTGGCATAGAATCAGATAAAGATATTATAAAATATTGTTTACTAGATCTTAAAAGTAATACTGACTTAGTCGATCTTTTTCGACCTAGCGTTCATGATGCCGGATATATTTTTACACAGGCAGCAGCATTAAAATATATATCGACATTTGTCAAGCATGCTACTTCTATTCCAGAAGTTATGCAAATTTTATCTATATACTTTCTACCCCATATTGGCGAACTTAATTTCACCGATAAAGCCCTATTCCTCGGATATATGGTAAGAAGATTACTGGCTGTATTTACTAAAAATAGCAAACCGACAAATAGAGATAGCTATGAATACAAACGCATTGAAGTATCAGGAATGCTATTATATCAACTATTTCGCGAATACTATAAAATGCAATTCAATAATATCAAAGTAAAGATTCAGAAAGAATATTTCTACCATAAACCAGCATATCAAGGTACCAGTTTCACAAACCTTATAATTAATAATATCGGTGGCGCCAAAGGACTTTTTGCAGATCGCATTGTTGAAAGTGGATTTAAAAAAGCTTTTAAAGGCAACTGGGGCGCCCAAGCTCATACAAAACGCCTCGGCGTTGTACAAGATTTAAGTCGCCTATCCTATTACGGATTTATTGCCCATCTACGTAAAATGAATGTTGCTTTACCTGGCGATGGAGCTAAAATTATCGGTCCCCGTCTACTCAACAGCACACAATGGGGAATGATTTGTCCTATTCATTCGCCTGATGGCGGAAATATAGGCTTGCATAAACATTTTGCAATAATGGCAAACGTAACGATTGGGAGCTCTTATAGTCCCATGATAAAATGGCTACGAAGCAAGGGAATGAAACTTCTAACCGAATGTTCATTTGATTTTCTAGCCAAAACAACCAAAGTTTTTATTAACGGCAATTGGATTGGATGTGTCCGAGAACCTAGAGCCATATCACACATTATACGACTCTATAGAAAAAATGGACTAATACCACTATATTGGAGCGTTTACTGGCACCAAGAACAAAGCGAAATACTTATTTGGACAGATGCTGGTCGATTAACACGTCCTGTTTTCTATAATCGCGGTGGAAAGGTAAGTTATGATCATGAATCAATAGAACAGAAGTTAAAAGAAAATATGCTAACATGGAATGAATGTGTCCTAGGTTTTGGTGAAAAGAAGAGATCAATTACTACTGATAATACCAAAATCTTCACTCCTACCGAATTATACGATATCGAAAGCGAGAATACTCTTATCCAATTTCTAGAAGGAAATGCTGGAATTATTGAATATTTGGATGTACAAGAGGAAGAAGGCGCTTTGATTAGCTACGAAAAAATACAGCCAAGGACAACTCATATAGAAATCCACCCATCTTTTATACTTGGTATTATGGCAAATCTCATAGCATTTCCCGAAAATAACCCATATCCTCGTGATGCATTCTCCTGCGGGCAAAGTAAACAGGCTGTTTCACTATTTCATACAAATTATCAAAACAGGATCGATAAAATGTCCATTGTTCTTAATTATGGACAGATCCCCATCGTTAAAAGTAAATATCTAAAAATCACATCAAATGAGGAACATCCATATGGTGAAAATGCCATAGTAGCAATTGCAACTTATACTGGTTATAATGTTGAAGATGCTGTTATTTTTAATAAAGGTGCTTTAGATAGAGGTATTTTCCGCACCACATATTTCAATATGTATGAAGCCTATGAAGAAAGCAGCAAAGTAGGCAATACAATGATTGACACGCGTTTTTGCAATGTTGAAAGTGAGAATATTGTAGGACTCAAACCCGGTTTTGATTATAGCCATCTTGACCGATATGGATTAATAAAGGAAAATACCCCATTAAATGATAAAACAATTATTATTGGGAAGTGCATGAATAGTCTTACATCTGCCGAAACATCCATAGATATGTCTGTAGGGCCTAAGAAAGGACAAAAAGGAGTTGTTGATAAATCATTTCTTACAGAAGGCGAGGAGGGCTTTCGCTTGGCGAAAGTAAGAATACGCGAAGAACGCATACCTGCCATGGGCGATAAATTCAGTAGTCGTGTGGGACAAAAAGGCACCATCGGATTAATTTTACCAGAAGAAGATATGCCTTTTACCGCGGATGGTATACGACCCGATATTATTGTAAATCCACATGCTTTACCATCTCGCATGACCATAGGACAATTAATTGAATGTCTCATGGCAAAAGCATGCACACTCTATGGTGGCTTTGGCGATTGTACAGCTTGGGATAATAAGGGACCTAAAAGTAAAACGTACGGAAAAATGCTCACAGAACAAGGATACCATTCTAGTGGAGCTCAAATACTATACAATGGTATGACTGGTCAGCAATTAGAGGCAGAAATCTATATAGGTCCGACCTACTATATGCGTTTAAAACATATGGTTAAAGACAAAATGAATTCTAGAGCACGTGGACCTAGAGCAGCATTAACAAGACAAACTATTGGGGGGCGCGCCAAAGGCGGAGGTTTACGCATTGGTGAAATGGACCGCGATGTACTTATAGCCCATGGTCTCAATGGATTTTTAAATCATTCAATGTTAGATAGAGGTGATAAATATTATATGGCTATCTGCAATACGACAGGGACGATTGCTATCTATAATGAAAATAAAAACTTATTTTTGAGTCCAATGGCAGATGGACCTATTAAGTTCATTAAAAATGTTGATGAAACACTAAATATTGTGAATGTGAGTCGTTTTGGGCGCAAATTTAGTATTGTTAAGGTTCCATATGCATTTAAGCTTCTTATGCATGAATTGCAGACAATGAATATACAAATGCGCATTATTACTGAAGATAATATTAACAATCTTGTCCCATTAACGGCGAGTAAAGATATAGAAAAGCTGAGTGGCAAGAAAACGCTAAGAGAAGTACAACAGGAAAATATTAGAAATCTAAAAGAATCGGAGAGAAATATTGTACGCCCGCCGCGGCGCAAGAAACACCCAGTCAAAACGCCCTTTTTCCAGCCTGGCATTGATGAAGAATTACCCGCCGCCGCCCCCGGCACTTTCCCCGCCGCAAACCCATTTGCACCACCCGGGACAAGTATGCCTCCGCCCCCACCGCCATCTGAGGAATCAGTAGGTAGTGAAGAAAGCTTTGAACCTGTCGCATCTCCAGAATATGTACCCACCTCCCCCTTACAGGATTCTAGTGGACCTGCATATATTCCACCATCCCAACCCGATGAAAGCATAGAAATAGAAACTAAAGAGGTATCCTCGGGCGGAGAACCCGGCGGAGAAGAAGAATCTAATATACTAACTACTATTGTCAAAGATAAACAAGATAGTCCTGCGGAAGAGAGCAATATTAAAAAAATAAATTGAAAATATTATTAAAATGATATTATTATTATAATAATATAATGGCAACTCAAATATCACAATTGTACAAATCCAGAAAGCATTTATTAGAACTCCTCGGGCGAAGAGGTTTTGATATAAAAGGATATGAGAATTACTCCTACAATGAGTTACGGACAATGAGTGCAAATAAGCAACTTGATATGCTTTTAACGAATCCAAAAACGGAAAAAAAAGTCTATGTAAAGTACCATTTGACAACAAAGATTCGCCCGCCTTATGTCTATGACTATGTTGAAGACTTATTTAATTTGGAAGATATATTATCTCCCAGCGATGATCTTATTATTATTATAAAGGATAAGGTAAATGATACGTCGCTTAAATTAATGAAGAATCTTTACATTAAAGATAAAGTATTCTGTACAATTATGACCTTAAAGCAATTGCAATTTAATATTCTAGATCACAGCCTTGTCCCTCCACATAGAATTTTATCCGAGGCAGAGGTGGAGTCAATAAAAGAGAATTACAATATCACACAAGATAGTCAATTTCCCGAAATATCACGATTTGATCCAGTTGCACAGGCGATTGGGATGAGACCGGGAGAAGTTTGTGAAATTATAAGAGGTAGCAAAACCGCTATCATGACAAAATATTATCGTCTATGTTATTAATATATGTCTAATTCCAAAAAATATGCAGCTGATCTAAAAGAATTAACGACACAATTTTATTTAATACTAGAGAGGTATAAGAAAGCCTATCCGCCTTATGCTGCGAACCCCAATGAGGAAAATACTACAATATATTTAGCAAGTAAAAGTCAACTAGATAATATTTTTAAAGATCTAGTGCTTTTAGAAAACAATGTAAATTCTTCGTCTGGCGTGTTAAGTACTAGTAGCAACGGACTCGATACAAATATAGATAAGTTGCACAAGAAATATAGTAAAGAGCGACATGAGCTTAAAAAAATTCGTGACTTTAATTTAGCATCTTATCCAATGAAACGTGAATTTCAACAATCGCGGCAACATGGTTATGTAGACATAATCTTTTTTTCTGTAGGAATTTCTGTCTTAGTTTATTTACTTTGGTTGGCAATTACAGGAGGTTTTAAAGAGGCCAACCGCAAGGGACTCCTCCACAAATTGCCTCCCAGTATGATACCAACACCTAAAACAGCAAAAAGGATCACTGGCGGCATTGTTATTATTGTGGGAATCATTGTATCCATTTATACGCCAAAATAATCCCAAATGGCAAATACATTTTCTATGATTAGATATATAGAACATGGCCGCAATTAATTCAAACCCCGCTCCAATGTTAGGAACTATATTAAATCAAGGAAAGAAATGGAAGAATTGGATGAGTAATTATAAGAATTTAGGAGTTACCAAAGTTGATCTAAGGCGAATCGAGCAAACAAGCTCCCCAAAACTAGGCTCTATTATCGAACCTTTAGAAAATCCCAAAAATAATGCTCTTAAGCAGCTTGAGGATAAATACGCATATACTCAACAGCAATACAATGCCGCTCTGGAAACGCATCTTAAAAGGGTACAGGCAGGCGTAAAACCTTCGCAATTAAATACATTGCAAGCACTAAATGACCAAATGCTTGATATCTTGAAGCAAATGGATGAGCACGTTCGTAAAATCATGCCTCCCAGCGGCTTTCCACCTGGCGGTAAGTTAAATGCTGGACGTGACAAGGTATATGCGTCTGGAAATAGATTGAAGCGCCACGTCGACTCGCACCAAGCGAGTATACACGGACTCCAACAATTACAAGGAGAACAGGCGGCGGGACGATTGTCAGCTAACGCTGCATATTACAATTATCTTGTATGGCTTATCGTAGCAATTACAATTGGCGCCTACACTCTTAAACATATCAGCACAGCCTAATTTAGTCAATATAAATAAATTATAAATTAATAAAATAATTTATTTATATATAGATCATGGGATTCAGCAAATTCCTTACCTCATTAACAGATAATCGGGAAAAAGTAAATAAACGATCACAACCAATGAATGCCGAATTACAACAAGGTTCATATTATTTAGACAAACGTAGACAGATGTCTATACGAATGCAACCAAATCTAAAACTTATTGAGGCTTTTACCAGCGAACCGCCCCCGCCAGGCTCCGATGGCGGAGGCGAGGGTCCGCCCTCGACATGGAGTGGCGGCGCGCCCGCACCCCCGCCCACAGGCGCCGATGGCGGTGGTGTTTACGATGGGGGTCCACCATCTAAGAAGCCTGCCGTTGAAATTGATGCTGATGATGTATCAGATGACGAGGGCGAATTAAATGCTTTAGAGGATAAGTTTAATACGTTGCTATCAAAATATGGCTCAAGCTACAAAACCTACATGGAGGGCGTGAATAAGTTTATGGGCAAGCAGAAGAGTGAATGGAATGGCAAAAATATAGCCACAACGGAGGCGGGACAGGATAAAATCTGGTATGTAAATAAATATGGTGTGGCACGCCAATATCCCAGCATGGCTGCCTACAATAATCGCCCGCCATCGTGTGCAGGCAAGTTTATCAGAGTATCATTTACCTCAGGAGATTTTGGTGACCAAGGTCTCGAACGTGGTCCAGATATGCAGAGCGGCGAACCTTGCGGTCTTGAGGGACAGAATGTTGAGTTAGCTGCTTTAAGCGGTGCCGACGCCGGCAGTCCGTGCGGCAGTGGCGGCGATTGTGTTAGCGGTATTTGCTCGCCCGGTGGTTGTTCGAATCCGGGACCTAACAAGGGTCCTAAGACCGGTCCTAACAGCGGTCCTGTACCAGGAGGGCATCCCCACGGACCAGGACCTCATCACGCCGGCGGAGGAACAACTGGTTACCCACCCGATGGATACAATGGTGGTGGTGGCGGTGGCGGCGGCGGCGGCGGAGGCGGCGGCAACAAAGGCGGTCCACCCAGTGGTCCGCCGTCGGGTCCGCCCAATATCCATGGTGTTCCAACTCCTCCCGGTCCCAACAACGGCGGCGGCGGCGGCGGCGGCGGTACCACCGGCGGATGGGCCGGTGGAAAGCCAGGCAGTGATAATGGTCATCCGAGTGCAAACTGCTGCGCCTTTACACCCGGTGGTGCTGCCCCGCCAGTCAAATACTGCGGTAAGTTTGTTAAGACATTAAAATGTAATTGGGATGGTGATATTGACTGGGACTATATGGACAAGCAACAAGCCTCAGCGGACCACGATTGCGGAATGATGGTGGATACGAATATGTCCGGTTATTGCGAATGTGCCGATGGGACTATTAAAGCGCGTGTGAATTGCGGACATCCGCAATTTACATGTGAGGAAGCATGCGCCCCGGGCGGACAGAATACGGGTCCAGGTGGTGGTCCGGTTTGGGAACCCTACAATACATGCCAGACTTACGAGGGTGGCGCTGAACCTATGTCTACTCCACTTTTGTGCTTGAAACCTTCAGATGGGAGTTGCTGGCCGCCAACTTTCGGACCTGTTGTGGCTGGTCGCCAACGTGCCGGTTTAGCAGAATGTAATCAGTTAGATGATGAACCGGGTGTATATTCTGGATATGGTGCATATCTGATTAAAAATACTTCCTTCCCTCATACTATTGCAGGAAGTTGCGGTGGTCAGGGTTCGGGATGCGACATTCCAGGAGAGGTATGCCCTTGGGGTGTAACAGGTGCTTCCGAAACATCGTTTGGCGATGGACCGGATTTCGCGCGTAATTACAAGTGTTGTGATATTCGGGGGCAACACGGATGGATGTGGCAAAAGATTGATAAGCCTACCGATGATTGCCCCGAATTTGATGAAACAGTGAAAACGTGTGGCTGCCAGTGGACAATGGATGCCGGCGATAGTCGTCCTAAAACCGCTTTGCAAAGATTCGATTCTCCATTTGGTGATGGCTGGGGCGCTGAGGGCGAAGAGCTCGGGCAGTGGGGGTCGCCGTATAAATGGTGTTCATCGGCAGTGGATGAAAAGGCATGTGAAGGAGGCATACCCGGATCCAATTGTCGCTACAACGAGAAGAAACATTGTGTTAGCACCATCACTGCACCAGGTCAGCATTCACCGCAAGATTGTCACTCGCGGTCATACAAACTTGTGCGCACTGGTGTCAAAGGAAATTATGGGCGCACAGATGTTGGGGAATGCGTGAATTTAAAGGATGTATTAGCTGTACGCAAAGGAACATTAGGAGAACTCACCGACCTCTGCGATAAGTGGCCAGGTTGCCAATATGTCGACTTCTCTTACACTACAGGTGCCGGCGGACCTTTCGGTAGATTTTTCCCCAAATGCACAGTGGGCACCTCAAATGCCACACGGCAAGTGTATGACGCAGGCTCGCCGCAGGAGCCTTGCTACCCCAACATCCTACCAGGTGGACAGGTTAATGGAATGCCTGAGGGCGGTGTCCCCTTTACACCTACCAATGCACCATATCCTAAACCAGCGCAGCAAGGTGGGAGTGGGAAATGCACCAAAGGTACTTCTTGCCCTCACATGTATGCTCACGATTCGAAGGCAGTCCAGAAACAAAAATGTGCTGCTGCATGCTGTACTTTTACCGATCACTGGTATGGGAATGTTTGTGAATAAGGTACTATTTGAAGATTTAGAATATTTATAAATAAATAATATAGATTTATTTATATATGTCCATTAAGAGACCGAAATGTTCATCAGCTACCTTTGGAGTGGTCGCAGACTTATTAAAAGAGAGTCAAGACCTCGCCAATAGTTATATCAGTAAATTAAATTGCAGTTTGGACCCTGTACAAGCCAAAGGTTACATAGATCGCCACGGCGTCCTTAGACCCTTTCAAGGTAAATATGTGCCTGGACAAAATGAAACTGGTACATGCCCGCAAGCATTAAAGTCGATCAAATTTAATACATGGTCAAAGTTGCCTATTGGTAAGGCTATGAATAAACAAACTTTTTGCGGTTTAGCAACTATTGATCAACCAGATAAACAACAACTTGCGCTTCTTGGACAGGAGCTAATAGCTACCGCTGCGCAAATCTATAAAAAGATTCAGAAATTATATAAAAAAAATGCTTCACATGCTATTAAATATGGAAAGGGGAGTGATAAGATTAAGAAACAATTGCAAACTTACAAATACTTATACGAAAAACTCCAAAAATTGGAAGCCACTGGACACGGCAGCACTTTAGGCGGACAGCTAGAGGACGCGCGAATGAAACAAACATCCGGGCAGTACTCATTTATTGTTTGGTTTTTTTTAGCAGCAATTGCGGGAACTTTCGCTTTTCGTCATTTTACCACGGCAAAGAAATAAATGAACCAATATATAATATTTTTTTTAATACATTATATTATATATAATGACATCAATAGGTCCTGGATTTTTTCAAGTGGCAGATAGTAAGTATTGTGCCGATGAAAGTTGCCGCGCACAATGCATGAAAGACCCAAAATGTATGTATTATTATGGTGATAATGGCAAAGAATTATATGCTCGTGGTAAGGGCGGCAAGTTTGTCCCCGGAACGCATCAGCAGCCCAAGCAGCCGCCCGGCGGCACTACCCCATTTAACCTAATCAAGGCTATTAAGGAACTTCAAGGTGTGGAGGAATATTTATTTCAAAAACTGGAGGAGGTAAGCGCCAAAAATCCCGGGAGCAAAGAAGGTGATCAGCTTATTAAAGAGATCAATCGCCTAACGGATTTGCGCAATGCTTTATACGGGCAATTGAAAATTCTCTACACTGATTTAGCTAATTATTCTAAGATTGAGGCAGGCGCGCTTAAAGATCAGATGGCATCAGCAACAATGTTGGAAACACGCCTCAACGATCTAAAAAAGAAAAAGGCACAGCTCTCTGCCGCCACTACTGATAAGCTGCGGATGGTGCAGATCGGAAATTATGAATACTTGCGTTATGGAGCCCATAAATCTTTAATGAAAGTGCTCACTTTCACGAGTTTAGCTGTTCTGTTCTTTTCTCTCCTGCTCAAGAACAAAGTTGTCCCCAGCTCACTCGGCAGCATCGGTATTATTCTTTCCATATCTGTTGGCTTAGTGATTGGTGGTCGCCAGTTCTTCGGATTATTAACGAGAGACAATATGAATTACAATCGCTTCACACAGCCTGAATATTACAAGGGGCACGCCAAGGGCGACAGCATCCTTGCCCATGATGAAGCTTTCTTCTACAAGCTCTTTGCTGATGCAGAGCAGCGCACCGCAAGTACCTTTGCTGATGAGATGAGCAAAATTAATAAAAAGGCGCAAGACATGAAGAGAAAAGCAGCGCTGGCTGCTGATAAGACACGCCGCGACGATAGTAAAAAGAATTTAACAAAAGACCATGATAGAGAATTCTTCTCTGGTAGCATTGTACGCCCGGCGCCTCCTGCTGGCGGTGACAACTTTGCACCAGCAAAGTTCAACTAAATATATATAATTTGTATGCCAATAAACTATATATATTTTTCTAATTAGTATACATCAATGGACCCCCAAGATATTAGCAAGATGGATCCTACTAAACTACAATTTCATCCAGAGACAAAGATTAAGCAGGAGCATATAGATCAGTTATTTTCTGGTGTTGCGCCTTTATTACAGAAATATCATGATGATAACCCTCTAATATGTGACGCTGCATGTCAGGACGATAAGCGAGAGAAGGCGGCCTACAATCAATATCTTAAAGCTAAGCGTAATCTTGAAAGTGCCCCTGAAGAATTTCAGGAAGCTGAGAAGCAGTTCTATGAATTGGCACCTAATGGCCAATCGTATCAAGACTTTAAGCATAAACAAGCAGGCACACACGTCGGGAAGATCGTATCAATATTGAGTGAAAAATTCGAACAAAAAACTGAAGAAGTAACAGCAAAACTTCAAAATTATAAACAAACTGGTATGATGAAAAAACATATGAGTGAACTCAAAGATGGCTATGCCCGCGATATTAACCAAATGGAAACTGAAATTGGTCGCTATAAAAATAAAATGAATATTAATGATCGTCTTTCTTTCTACTATAGCAAACAAATTAAGACATTGAGATGGTGGTTATATTACATTAAAATTATTTATTCAATGCTACTAACATGGTGGATTTGTTATTTTATACTATATAAAAATTTATGGTTATCAAAGCGACTGGCTGTATTAACAACAATTTTGGTACTTGTCCCACTTGTTATCCGGAAAGTAGTTGGATGGCTAT
>Ga0315316_10000277_pt1 | contig 32717 bp, 29 predicted proteins | sample M160m3416metaG_FD_203702 | JGI IMG/M metagenome (GOLD analysis project Ga0315316, IMG submission 203702) | Ammonia-oxidizing marine archaeal communities from Monterey Bay, California, United States - M1 60m 3416 | ecosystem: Environmental > Aquatic > Marine > Intertidal zone | place: USA... | reverse complement strand
TTTCGTTGGGTTAGGTGCTCCTAGGTGGTTACCAAAAGCGAAAGGAGCAATTCTAGGAATTACTCGTGGGACTGGTACAAACCATCTTGTAAGGGCTGCCCTGGAGGCGATGGCATATGGAACGGTTGAAGTTCTGAATGCTATGGAAAAGGATTCCCAAATGAGCATTAAGGAGCTCAGGGTTGACGGAGGGGCTTCTAAAAATAATTGGCTGATGGAGTTCCAGAGTAGCCTTATAGATATTTCTGTTCGGCGACCTCCGATCATAGAGACGACAGCGTTTGGAGCAGCTGGCTTGGCTGGAATTTCTGCCGGAGTGTGGGCTGATTCAAGTGAATTCATCTCTTGTCAGGGGGAACCGGATACATTTTCTGTGCATCTGGAGGAGAAGGAGAAGGATAGGCTGATAGAGGCTTGGTCACGTGCGGTCCAGGCGGTTGAGACACACGCATTAGACTGAGTTCTGTTCCAGACCAATAAGGAATTTATCATCTCTCACAAGTGACTTTGCTCGCTGGCGGACTACCCTTATATTACTTTGTAAGTTGAGGGCGATTTTGCCGCTTGCTCACTGGTAGCGGGGCCGGATAAAATGAAGAGTAATTCTAGATTTTTAGCAGCTGTTGGGGGAGTTTCTTTGGTCGTTGGTTATTTGATGTGGACTGGTGTTACTCAGACCATGACCTACTACCTCACACCAATAGAATTAATGGACCGAGTAGAAGTCGATCCAACTTTTCACCAGGTTGGTGTAAAAGTTAGTGGTCGCCTGGAGATGGGGTCGTGGTCAAGAGATTCTGATGAGCTACTGCATCATTTCACTGTTGCAGATTTGGAGGATGAATCTGTGAGATTCCCAGTTGAATATAGAGATATTCTGCCAGACACCTTTAATGACAAAGAACTTCAAGATGTAGTGCTAGAGGGTCGTTACAGGGAAGATGGTGTTTTTGATGCCACAGTCGTGCTTACAAAGTGCGGGAGTCGCTATGAAGCTTCTCCGGAAGAGCTTATGGGGGATGTCATAGAGTGATCCAGCTCGGAGAGTACGCTCTCTGGATCGCACTACCAATAAGTATTGTGGGTGCAGTGTTGGCCTTTTGGGGCGGTGCCAAACGAAGAGGGGATCTGGTTCTCGCTTCAGAATTAAGCGTTTATACCGTGTTTTTCCTCCTGATTCTGACTTCCATCGGAATAGTAGTTGCTTTCCTGACCGATCGTTTTGATTACTGGTACGTAGCAAATTATTCCAATCGAGAATTAGATACTTATTTCAAAGTGTCTGGTCTCTGGGCAGGTCAGCGGGGCTCCTTAGTTTTTTGGGTGCTATTGCTCTCATTGTTTTCAGTGGTAGCTACCTACTCCAACAGATTCAAGAATCGTGAATTTATGCCCAATGTGGTTGGTGTTTTGCTTACTATCACAGGGTTTTTTCTTTTGGTACTTTTGTTTGCTGATGTAAATCCATTCGAAAAGATGCCTTTTGCTCCAGCGGATGGGAGGGGTCTAAATCCACAGTTACAGAACTATTGGATGACCATTCATCCTCCCACACTCTATTTAGGATTCACTGCATTCACTGTACCATTTGCATTTGCTGTTTCTGCTCTACTGAACGGACGTTTGGACACCCGGTGGATTGTCATTACTCGGAGATGGATATTATTGTCATGGTTTTTCTTGGCAAATGGGATCATTTTCGGTATGAGATGGGCCTATGAAGAACTAGGTTGGGGAGGTTTTTGGTTCTGGGATCCTGTTGAAAATGCTTCGCTGTTACCATGGCTCACTGCAACTGCATTCCTACACTCTATTCAGATTCAAGAAAATCGTGGAATGTTGAAAATTTGGAATATGGGACTCGTTGTTGCAACGTTTCTACTTACCATATTTGCGACTTTTTTGACTCGTTCTGGGCTGATTGAATCGGTTCACACTTTTGCAGAAAATACCAAGATCGCATTTATTTTTCTGACATTTATGGGGGCAGTTACGGTTGCTTGTATTATGCTGATTGTGTGGAGGAAACCTATGCTTCAGAGCGAGCGTCAAATTGAATCATACCTCTCTCGTGAATCTGCTTTCCTTTTCAATAATGTGATTTTCCTCGCTGCAGCTTTTGCGGTAATGTTTGGAACATTATTCCCGCTTATTACTGAGGGTATAACAGGGCAAACAATAACTGTTGGCCCTCCTTACTTTAATATGATCAACCTGCCCCTAGGACTGGCTTTGTTAGCACTCATGGGAATCGGTCCAGTAATTGCTTGGCGGAAGGCTTCTCGGCGTAATCTCGTGAAAAATTTTGTGACCCCAACGATAGTGGGTATTTCAGTAGCTCTTTGCTTCTATCTGCTCGGGGCCCGTCAAATCATGGCACTAGTTACTTTTGGGCTATCTGCTTTTGTGATGACAGTCATAGTCGTAGAGTTTATAAAAGGTACAAAAGCTCGGTCGCGCATTGAAGGAGAAGGGCATTTGGTAGCTTTTTTCCACTTGATTGGTCGAAATAGGCGACGATGGGGTGGATACATTGTCCATGTTGGAGTGGTACTTGTCTTCACTGCTTTTGCAGGGGCTGCTTTTGACCGCGAATTGATACAAACTTTGGAACCTGGCGAATCTGTGACCATCGAATCACCTTTGGGTCACAATTATACTTTGACCTATCAGGGTCTGTCCTCAGCTCGGGGAAATAACTTAGCTGCTAAGACGACTGCTTTAATGGCTGTAAGTGAGGATGGCGAACCCATAGGCACACTGACAGCTGAAAAAAGGCTTTATATAACCTGGGAAGCTCCGGTAACAGAAGTGGGAATTAGGTCGAGATTTTTTGAAGATCTATATCTAATTCTTGAAAGCGTGAGTGATTTGAATGGAGCATTCATGAATGACCCCGAAGCTCAGCGTGCCACTTTTGAAGTTCAAGTCAATGTTCTGGTTGGATGGATATGGTACGGAGGCTTTATCATTACCATTGGAGGCGTTATCACAATGTGGCCTTCACGAGGTTCTCAAAAGAATTCTAATAAGGAAAAGCTCGGACAGTCTTTAGCCGGTCAAAACCCTTAAAATGCAACAGGTCTTGGGCGCAGTTCTGATCACGGTAGGTGTCATATTGTTTGTTCTCAGACCAATTCTGCAAGGGGACCAAGCACCTCTAACTTCGCCTGACGGTGGTCAGGATGAGCTTGATGCCCAGAAGAAGAAGAGCGCTTTGAAAGGACTGAGAGATGCGGAATATGATTACTACAGTGGTAAATTGGATGAAGAAGATTTCGAATCTCTCAAACAAGAGATGGCATCAGAAGTTCTTGGGGCCATGAGACGGATTGGTAATCAATCCAACTATGAATTAGAGACAGAGATCAGGGCCGTGCGAAAAGGTCTGGATGCTGGGCTGACTTGTCTGCTTTGTGGTGAAGTGAACAGCGAGGGAAGTAATTTCTGTGGTCAATGCGGATCTCAACTAAAATGACCTCTCGTCTGGAGGCAAAGGGCTTAGTCAGAAGGTTTTCCAGACTAAGGGCTGTAGATGGTATCACGTTTGACCTACAAGCTGGCGAGCTTTTGACTATTTTCGGCCCTAATGGTGCTGGAAAGACCACCCTATTGAACATACTTGCGGGTGTGATGTGTCCAGATGAGGGGCAGGTCTTGTTAGACGGGAATGTAGTTGTTGGGTCCGAGAGGCAGTGGAGGAAAGAGTTTGGTCTAGTGACACATCAAACCATGCTTTATGATCGCCTAACGGCCGTGGAAAACCTCTCCTTTTATTCTAAACTGTTTAACCTGGAGGATTCCGAGCGCAGAATTTGGGATGCGATGGAGGATCTAGAAGTTAAGGAGGTTGCTAACCAACCAGTAGGAAGTCTTTCAAGGGGTTTTCAGCAGCGGATAGCACTGGCAAGAGCACTGTTACACGATCCAAAGATTCTTCTATTGGACGAACCTTATATTGGTCTGGATTTGTATGCTTCGCGACTTCTAAGGGATCTTATAAACCAACTAAAGGATGGGGAGCGGACAGTTGTACTTGTGACCCATAACTTTGGGCAAGGCCTGGAATTAGCTGATAGGATTGCAATACAGGTCAGCGGCCAGTTTATTTTCACAGGATCTAGTGACGGAGTCGAATTGACTGAATTCGAGGAGTTTTATTGCAGGAAGATAGAGGAACTCAGGTCTTGAACTACATTGCTTTGGTTTGGACTGTGGCCCGTAAAGATCTTGTCTTGGAGCTCCGAACATTGGAGAGATTGATAGCAATGGGTGCTTTTGCTGTTCTGATTGGTGTTCTTTTCCAGTTTTCAATAGATACAAGTCTAATTCGTGTTCAAACCATCGCTCCTAGTCTCATTTGGATGACTACTGTATTTGCTGGTATACTGGGTCTAGGAAGAACCTATATTATAGAAAACGAAAATAAGGCTCTAGCTGGGGTGTTACAGAGTCCAGTTGCACTCGACGTTATTTACCTCGGAAAAGTGGTTTCAAATTTCATTTTATTGCTGTCGGTAGTAACACTGATTTTGATAGTGTTTTCTTTATTCTTCAATCTATCTTTTCCCATTGAAATCAAGGGCTGGTTGAGTCTGGCGGGAGTATTTTCTCTGGGCGTTTTATGTTTCGTATCAATAATGACGCTATTGAGTGCAGTGGCGGTGAATAATACAATGGGGGAGAGTATTATACCGGTGTTAGTTTTTCCTTTATTAGTTCCTGTCATGATCCATGCGGTCACTGCTACCAATCGGATTTTTGCAAACAGGCCTTTTGTAGAAATTGAAGGAAACCTGAGGATGTTAGTAGCTATGGTGTTGATATTCTTGATGCTTGGAGCAAGTTTGTTTCGATTTGCTATTGAAGATTGAAGGTTTCAGGGGATATAGATGAATAACGAAAAAGCGAAAAAGGTAAGTCTGTTTTTCGGTGTGTTAGGGGTAGCTACCGTATTATTATTGCACTATATGGTATTCTTTTGGGTCCCTACCGAATCAAGCATGGGGATTGTTCAAAGGATCTTTTACATCCATGTGCCATCCTGGTGGGTCGCTTTCATAGCCTTTGGGGCTGTTGCGCTTTGCAGCGGTGTTTATCTCTGGCTCGGGGATGATCGGTTGGATGCGGCAGCTGTGACGGCGGCTGAAGGTGGAATGATATTTACAAGTATTGGGTTATTGACTGGGCCATTGTGGGGTAAAATTGCATGGGGGGCATGGTGGACATGGGAACCCAGATTGACCCTAGCTCTCCTTCTGTGGTTCATTTATCTAGGTTACTTCCTTGTGAGACGAAGTACTCTGAATCCTGAAAGAGGAAAGCGCCTTGCAGCCGTTGTAGGCATAATAGGGGTGCTTGACATCCCCTTAATCCACGTGAGTGTGAGCTGGCTGAGGTCCCTGCATCCAGAAGCGGTGGTGCTGAACCCCGATGGTCCAACGTTGGATGGATCAATGTTGGCTACTTTAATGGTAGGTCTTCTTGCATACACATTAATATTCATCAGTTTGTTCACAATGAGGTACACTACTGAGGTGCTAGATCGTGCAACTCGGGTACAAAGCACTTAATAAAACAGAGGCAATACGAAGATGATAAGTCTGAAGGGAGTTAATGAATTCAAAAATAACGCTATGGCGATCCTGTTTTTGGCACTTTGCTTTCCTGGGATGGCCCAGGCCCAGGCGACAGCATCATCACTAGGTAGCCAGTCTCTTGGTAGACCCTATTGGCACGTATTTACAGCTTACGCAATTGCTTGGTTATTGGTGTTGTTATGGATGGTTGCAATCAGTAGGCGGCTTGGAAGAATAGAAGATCGGGTAGGTTCAGCAGTCAGGGATTAGACTGTTACAGATGTATACACAATTTTTTATTCTCGAGTCCTTTTGAAAAAAACGGACATTTTTGAAAGTATAAAAATGATTGCCATCAATAGTAGTAACTTGCCAACTATGTCCATTGAGTATTCTTCATATGCATCTAGAGCTGTATCGGCAAACATAGTATAGAGGATAGTCCACGGCAGCATACCAAAAGCTGTAGCAAGGAAATACGTTCTCCATCTCAACCTTGTGAGTCCACATGCAAAATTCAAAGCAGTGAAGGGTACTAGGGGAAACAATCTAAAAGAAAGAAGCTTCCAAAAATCCTGAGCGCGAGTTTTGTCGCTATAGACTCCAAGGTCGTATTTAAAGACTTGTTTTATATTATTGCGACCCAATTTTCTAGCAAAGAAGAAGGAAAGGTTAGCTCCGAGGTTAGCTCCCACGGTGTTTAGTATGATTCCCCAAGGCGTGCCAAAGATAGCTCCTCCAGCAATGGTGACTGGAGTTCCTGGGATTCCGATAGTGATTGCAGCTGCATAAACTCCAACAAAAAGGAAAGGGTTCCAGAATGGATGGGTCGTTTCATTTAATCGCATTAACAACTCATCCATGTTCGTTGGAATCGAGTCTGGGGAATACCATTTTAGCAGTAATAAACCAACCAGCACTAACATTCCGATGGTTAGCTTTTTTTTATGCACCACTTCAACAGGGACTTTTAGATCTTTTTTTTCTATTTGATCCATGCAATACATTTTTTGAGCATTAAACCTAGCGGACCTTCCAATCTCGATTTTTGATAGGCCATTGCGGAACGTTTTAAACCTTCTCCCATAGTGGGGTAGGCAAAGGTAGTGGTAGCTATTTGAGGAAGGGTCAAGCCGTGCTTCATAGCTAGTACCACTGGCTGAATCAGTTCTCCTCCACGGTAACCGATGATACTGCACCCCAGTATATTGCCCCTCCTGTTTACTGATACCTTCATGAAACCCTCTGATTTTCCCTCAACTATGGCTCGATCTAATTCTTCAAATGCAACTAGGAATGTTTTCCCTCCCTTGGAAGCGGCTTCTAGTTCGGTTAATCCAACATGTGCGATTTCTGGGTCTGTAAAAATCACATGGGGTATGCAGTTATATTCTACCGATTTAGGAAAGGGTAGCAGTGAATTGCGGACGGCGGTCGCAGCTGAATATTCGGCAAAATGAGTAAATTGTGGACCACCGTTAGCATCACCCACAGCCCATACCCGCCGATTACTGGTTACCAAGGTGGATTGTGATTTGACTGTCCCATTCGCTACTTCAATATTAGCAGCCTCTAAATTTAAGCCATTTATGGCTGGTTCCCTACCTGTTGCTACCAGTATACTGTCAAAGATGAAATGTTTTTCCCTTGATGTGAGAATGGTCTTTTGATTTTTATCCACTGATATGTCATGGATGTCACTTTCCAGATATATTTCAATTCCTTCTTTTTGTAAGATATTTTTCATGCAAATACTTACGTCAGCATCTTCTTGATTCAGTATTCGATCTTTCACTTCAAAGACTACAACTTTTGACCCTAATCGATTAAAGGTCTGAGCTAACTCAATACCTACAGGTCCTGCTCCAATAATGCCTATCGATCCAGGGTATAGTTCTAGGTCGAATACGTTTTGGTAGGTCAGATAATCTACTTGGTCTAGACCTTTTATATTTGGGATTTTGGGTTTAGCTCCTGTGGCGAGTAGTATCCGTTTGGACGTAAAGGTCCCGACACCATCAACTTCTAGGGTGTTGGGATTCTTAAAGCGAGCTGATCCAAAGTGGGTGTCAATACCCATCTGTAATAGGCGTCCTGGATCATCATGAAGAGCTATTTTGGAACGGATGTTCCGCATTCGTTCAATCACCAAACTTGAATCATGAGAGCCATCCACCTCTTGTAATCCCATATTTCCAGCGTGCTTCATGGCATGTCCAACATGTGAAGATGCAAGCAGTGATTTGGAAGGTACACAGCCTGTCCACAAGCAGTCCCCCCCTAAGCGTTGTTGCTCTATAAGAGCAGGCTTAAGCCCTAGGTGTGAAGCGCCCACAGTGCCTACAAGCCCAGCAGGGCCGCCGCCCACAGAGATTAAATCGTATTCAAATCGGGTCAGTTCTGTTACCTCCAGTTTTCAATTTCAGGTTATTTCGACAACAAGTCCGATTATAAAAAGAATAATTTCGTGAAGTCGGCACTATCACGCAATTGTGCATGAGTCAGGTATACAGCCTTTGAGCCTCCATGCAAGGTCGCTCATTAAGAGTATACAAAACAGAATGAATACTTAGCCTATAGGACAATGTTTCTAAGATTTCAGTTTAGGGACTTTCGCTTTCTGTTCGGGTGTAGTAAGATATGACCCGGTATGTTAATTCATCTTTTGCGAGGGCCCCCATGTCTACTCTTGAATTTCCTAATGATGTAAGTAACAAGCAGAAAAAAGCACTGAACACTGCGCTGACCCAGATAGAGCGGGCTTACGGGAAAGGTTCGATTATGCGTATGGGTTCTGAAGACGGGATCGTACATGCCGGATCAATCTCTACAGGTGCTATGAATCTGGACGCAGCTATTGGAATAGGTGGTGTGCCCAGAGGCCGGATCTCAGAAATCTACGGTCCAGAGTCTAGTGGAAAGACGACTCTTTGCTTGCATGTGATCGCCAATTGTCAAAAAAACGGAGGGATTGCCGCTTTCGTCGATGCGGAACATGCATTAGATGTTGCTTACTCAAGACGGCTAGGGGTAGACGTAGATAATTTACTAGTTTCCCAGCCTGATACAGGAGAGCAAGCGCTTGAAATAACAGAAGTCTTGATCAGGAGTAATGCTGTAGATGTGGTGGTGATAGATTCTGTCGCAGCTCTGGTTCCTAGAGCAGAAATCGAGGGTGAAATGGGCGACACACACGTGGGACTTCAGGCACGACTAATGAGCCAAGCTCTGAGGAAATTGACTGGTGCTGTCGCGCGTTCTCAAACATGTGTCATCTTTACAAATCAGATAAGAGAAAAAATCGGGGTAATGTTTGGAAATCCAGAGACTACTAGTGGAGGACGAGCCTTGAAATTCTATTCTTCACTGCGCATGGACATTCGCAGAATAGGCGCTATAAAAGATGGAAATGATCTCATCGGAAACCGAACTAGAGTGAAGGTGGTCAAGAATAAATGCGCTCCACCGTTCAGGCAGGCTGAGTTCGATATTTTGTACAATGAAGGAATAAGCCACGAAAGCCTTTTGATAGATATCGGGGTGGAAGAGAACATCGTAGAGAAGTCTGGTTCATGGTATTCATTCGGAGATCTACGTCTGGGACAAGGTAAAGAGAACGCTAGGGATTTTTTGAAAGAGAATGTAGATGTTCTCGAAGAAGTAGATGTCAGGGTTAGGAAGACATTGGGGTTGGTGGAAGCCCTAGATAGCCAATCCGAAGAAAGCGAACAAGATTCAGCTGTAGCTGACTGATCGGAATTGCCCACGAAGGTAACAGGAATATTCCATTTAGTTAGTTGAAGAATATGGATTCTGAGGATACCAGCTTGTTGGGCAGTGGTAATTAAAAGGTTATAATGGAACACCTTTAACGTTTAACCGCTATTGCTATGACCACATCAGAAATTCGATCACGATTCCTTGATTTCTTTGATCGAAGAGATCATAAGGTCCGAACCAGTTCTAATTTAGTTCCCGAGAATGACCCGAGCCTCTTGTTCACAAATGCTGGGATGGTGCAGTTCAAAGGGCTGTTCCTGGGTTCTGAGACCGCAACTTTCAATCGTGCAGTCACGTCTCAGAAATGTTTGCGCGCAGGTGGAAAACACAATGATTTGGAAGAAGTGGGTAGGACAGCTAGGCATCATACTTTTTTCGAAATGCTCGGCAACTTTTCTTTCGGAGATTACTTCAAGGAAACTGCGATTCAATATGCGTGGGAGTTTTTCGTCGACGATTTAGGATTAGAAGCGGATCGTATTTTTGCTTCTATCCATGACTCAGATGATGAGGCATATGGCTTTTGGAAAAAATCCGTAGGGTTACCCGATGAACGGATCATTCGTCTTGGGGACAAAGATAATTTCTGGCAAATGGCGGATACTGGTCCCTGTGGACCATGCTCTGAGCTTCACTATGACATGCGTTCCAGGAAAGATAGGTGTGATCTGAGTACTGAAGGATTTGTTGAACTTGGTGAATCTGGAACTATCATTGAATTGTGGAATCTTGTTTTTATGCAATTCAACAGGGATGACAAAGGTGAACTACATCCCTTGCCCAGTCCCTCTATCGACACTGGTGCTGGACTCGAGCGTTTGGCTTCTGTTATGCAGGGCAAAGATTCGAATTACGATACAGATGCATTCGTACCACTCATAGAGGCTGTGTCAGAAATTCTTGAAAAGCCCTATATGGTAAAGTCAAAAGAGGCAGTCAGTTATAGAGTTCTGGCAGATCATGCTAGGGCTGTTGGATTTTTATTGGCAGATGGAGTTTTACCTTCAAATGAGGGAAGGGGATACGTTCTGCGTCGTATATTGAGGAGAGCGGGTCGACATGCTTGGCTCCTCGGAAGGCGAGAGCCTACCCTGGTGGAGTTGGTTAAGGTAGTCATCGATCTTATGGGAGCGACTTATCCCAACCTAGAGCTTAAGAGAGAGGATATCATCGGAAGAACTCGCAAAGAAGAAGAACGATTCCTTCTAACCATCGAAGGTGGAATGGATCGCTTTGAGCGAATTACCACAAAGACAATGGAATCGGGATCTTCAAAAATTGTCAGTGGAGAAGATGCATTTAAACTTTATGACACTTTTGGATTTCCTTTGGATTTAACTGAACTGATGGCACAGGAACGCGGTTACGATGTGGATATTGTGTCATTCGAGCAAGCTCTGACTGAGCAGAAGAATAGAAGTCGAGAAGCTAGGATAAAGTCAGATTCAGAGGAATTGTCGTTGGATGTGGAAAAAGAATGGACAAGTTTGGTTGAGGATCAAAGACAGGTCTTTGAGGGTTATAAACATTTAGAGGTGGAAAGTCAGTTGCTTGCTATGCAACTAGATGGCGACCAGGTGGGCTTGGTTTTAGCAAAGAACCCCTTTTATGCTGAAGGAGGAGGGCAAATTTCTGATGTTGGCATTGTTGAGGGCGAAGGGTGGAAGGTTGAAGTTAAAGGAGTTAGTAAAAAGGGGGATGAGGTAGCGGTGTTTGGAACAATAGATGATGCTACCGCTTTGGAAGGTATTAATGGAACTGAAACTACCGTGCGTGCCAAAGTGGATTCGGTTACAAGGTTCGAGACACAGAGGAATCATACCGCGACTCATCTGTTACATGCGTCTCTTAGAGAAACTCTAGGTAATCATGTTGTGCAAAGAGGTTCTTTGGTAGCTCCTGACAGACTGAGGTTCGACTTTACTCACGACCACCCTATGACAGATGAAGAGTGTGCCAAAGTGGAAGAAACTGTCAACCAAACAATCTGGAGCAACCAGGAAGTCAGGATCGAAGATCGAGCATATACTGACGCTCTAGAGGCTGGGGCAATGGCATTATTTGGGGAGAAGTATGATGAGGTAGTTCGGGTTGTAGAGATCAACGGTGTTAGCATGGAGCTTTGTGGCGGTACCCATGTGCAGAAAACAGGGGAAATCGGCCTGTTCAAAATTGCTAGTGAAACGGGGGTGGCAGCGGGTGTCCGCCGAATAGAAGCATGCACTGGTTCAGGGGCTAAGAAACATATGGAGGGTTACATAAACAATTTGAATGAGGTAGCCATTTCCCTTGGTGTAACTCAGAAAAATGTAATTGCACGTGTTAGAAAATTAATCCAGGAAAAACAGGATCTTGAAGGTCTTTTAAACAGTTATATGGCAGGCGATCAGGCGGCAGGAGAAAAGATTGTCGAATCGCATTTTTATACGATCGATAATAAGAGGATTGATTATAAGTCTGTTGCGGTGAAAGCGGCGGACAATGCCAGTGTCAGGAAATGGGGCGATACATTCCTGAATTCAGGTTCATCAGGAGTCGCTCTGGTGGGGGCTGAACTTCCTGGTTCCAAATACTCATTATTTCTTTTTGTGACTAAAGACCTGGTCGAGATTGGAATCAAAGCAAATGAGTTGGTTTCAAGTATAGCAAAAAAAATGGGTGGACGTGGAGGTGGAAGACAACACATGGCTCAGGCTGGAGCGGAGGATAGAAGTAGGATGATGGAAGGCCTTAGATGCGGACAGGATACCTTGGAGGACAAAATGACAGCCCTAGATGTTCAATTTCAAAAATTCGATTCCGAAAAAGAACGATAGGTTTTAGGAAAAATGTTTTTGGGTGAACGCCCGGCAGAAATCCCACACCCACTCTGGGAGCTTCTACTTATTTTGCTTGGTGATAGAGCGAGAGAATCAGTGAGATCAGAGGTTCTAGTCAAGGTGGCGGCTGATCATCTTGAAATCATGTGTGGACCCAGAAAGAAAAGCAGGACAGATGCTTTTGATTTGCTAGCGATTGATGCACTCACTACTTACGCCTGTGAAATTGCAGCTAAAGAAGATGATATGAGGTCTATTCTTAGTGATGTTCTCAATATCTTGAAGGTGGAAAGCGATTCTAACTAACAGTGTTCCTAACGACGTTTTGTCGATTGTGCGCAAACTCAAAGAATCTGGGTTTGATACTTGGGTTGTGGGAGGAGCGATACGCGACGCTGTACTCGCTCAGCCAATTGAAGATTGGGACCTAGCGACCTTGGCTCGCCCCAATCAAATACGGGAGGTTTTCCCTCGAACTGTTCCTATTGGCCTTGAGCATGGGACTGTCGGAGTCCTTGGTAGAGATGGAACTTTATATGAAGTCACAACGTTCCGCAAAGATGTGGAAAACTTTGGTCGACACGCCGTGGTCGAGTTTTCTGAAAATATCGAAGAGGATCTAGCCAGGAGAGATTTTACCTTAAATTCCATGGCATGGAACCCTGACAATGGAGTTATTTTAGATCCTTTTGAAGGTCGAAAACATATTGCTCAGGGTATTCTGAAAACCGTGGGATTAGCTACCGAAAGGTTCTCAGAGGATTATCTTCGTGTGCTGAGAGCGTTAAGATTCGCAGGGCAATTTGACCTAGAAATAGAAGTAGAGACTTGGGATGCACTACTGAGCGCTGTTCCTCAATTGCACAGACTTTCCTCAGAAAGGATACAGGAAGAGATCGTAAAGGTGTTGAGTAAGGCAGAATTTCCTTCTAAAACACTTAATTATTATGCAGTTTCTGGTGTCATAGCCAAACTTTATCCAGAGTTTTGCGACGCTGAAGGAAGTTTTGACCCTCAAAAGTTCAGTTTTTCTAGATCGGTACTGTTTTGTGATGCGATTGCTCCGCGTCGACCGTTATTGAGGTTAGCTCTGTTGTTGACCTCAGTCGGTCCAGATGAAAGAACCGATGCCGATACAGCTAAATGTCTTGTAGAAAATTTGATGCAAAGGTTGAGGTTTTCTAACACAGATACAAAAAGAACTGCCAGGCTAGTCTGGTCGTTTTTGTTGGACCCTCCAGTAGCGACCGGACAAGATTGTAGGGTATGGTTAAATCGGGTCGGTCCAGACCTGTTTAATGACATTTGTCGAATGTGGATTGCGGCAGCAAGGGTAAACCAAGGAGATGGAGCTAACGAAGTCGAAAACACCTTGTACCTCATTCGTTTTATCCGCAAGTTGTTAAAAGACAAACCTCCTTTGACACTGCGCGGGTTAGCCGTGGACGGGAACGATTTGCAGAAATTGGGTGTTCCCCCTGGCCCCTCAATCGGAAGAATCCTCGAAGAACTTTTAGTAGCGGTTTTAAAGAGTCCTGAATTGAATACTCATGCAGGACTGATGGAAATTGTCAAAGAAATGGGAAATAAGAATTAGGATCTAGAGAGGAAACCTATTTTGACTGTGACGAGTGACAGTGGAGACACAGAAAAAACCTTGTTGGTAGGAGCTCCTCTTAAGGTTTTAAAGAAACGTGATGCCGAAAATCATTTACTGGAGCTTTCTCAGTTAGTTGTGTCTGCAGGTGGTACAGTCGTCGGGATAGAATCACAGAGGATTAGTAGGCCGAATCCACGATTTCTAATCGGCAAGGGAAAGCTTCAAGAGCTAGTCGAAATTGTGAAATCTACTGGAGCGAATCTAGTAATTTTTGATGACGAACTAACACCTCTTCAAGGAAAATCGATAGAGGATCATCTCAAGATAAGGGTCATGGATCGGTCCGAGTTGATTTTAGATATTTTTGCAAAAAGGGCTAGGAGTAGGGAAGCCAAGATGCAGGTGGAACTCGCTCAGTTGCAGTACCTAATGCCAAGATTGCGGCGAATGTGGACACATCTATCTCGTATCAGGGGTGGTATTGGACTGCGTGGTCCTGGGGAAACTCAACTGGAGTCGGACAGAAGGCTGCTTGGAAGGCGGATCGCCACCCTAAGAAAAAGATTGGAATCCTTGAGTGTTGCTAGGGTAAATCGCAGAAATTCAAGAAAGGGTGAGTTTCAAGCTGCTTTGGTAGGGTATACTAATGCGGGTAAATCGTGTTTGCTCAAAGCCCTCTCAAAAAAAGATGTGTTGGTCGAAGATCGTCTATTTTCAACCCTTGATTCTAAAATCAGGCTAGCTGATTTGGGTGATGGCTTTGAAGCCATGATTACTGACACCGTGGGCTTTATCAGGAAACTCCCACACCACCTGGTAGCATCATTTCGCTCTACCCTAGAGGGTATTGGGGAGGCAAATCTTCTAATGCATGTGATTGATGCTTCGCAGATCGATTGGAAAAACCAGAAAACTGTAGTAGATGAAGTATTAGGAACGTTGGATCTTGAGGACATTCCACAAGTTTTGGTATTTAATAAAATTGATAAGCTAAGCAGACAGGAATTTTTGGATCTAAAATACGAAATACGAAATAGTCAACAGACGTCAGCGGTATTCGTTTCAGCGTTAAATGATAAATCTTTAGAAATTTTAAAAACTGCCATGAGATCCCATTTGCATGAGTCATTCAGGCATATTTCGATGAGGCTAATGGCGGGTGACGGTGAAAATTTAGCTATATTGCATGAATTTGGTGAGATTCTGAAACAGGAATATGACGGACAGTACACATCACTGGAAGTTCGAATTCCGCATCGAATAGCGGGTCGGTTACTGAAATCTGGTAATGTTACGTTGTTAGAGGAATATTTTATAGCTTAAGGTAATTTCAGAGTGATAAAAATAGTCTAAAGACTGGAGTGGGAAAAATGAGGTTTTATGTCAATGTAGATCACGTCGCTACGGTCCGTCAGGCGAGGGGTACCGATGAGCCAGATCCAGTCAGAGCAGCCGTTTTGGTTGAACTCGCTGGTGCTGATGGAATCACAGTACATCTAAGGGAAGACAGGAGACATGTTAGCGAAAGAGATGTTCGGATACTCATGGAAACTGTTAGGACAGGAGTGAATTTGGAAATAGCTGCTGAAGAGAATGTGTTGGACATAGCCTGCGAGGTTAGACCGATGCAGGTGACTTTGGTTCCAGAAAAAAGGCAGGAGCTCACCACAGAAGGCGGTCTAGCTCTTGGAGAATCAATAGTTCGGAAAAATATTGATAAAGCAATTGAGAGGCTAGCTAGTAATGGGATCAGGACTGCTCTTTTCATTGATCCTGACGAAAAAGCGATTGAGACATCTGCTGACTTAGGTGCGAATGCTGTGGAGTTACACACTGGTGAATATGCAAATGCTGATGACGCTGGTAAGGTCCAACTACAATTGGGCAGACTGGAAACAGCGGCCTTAACCGCTCAGGAAAATGAACTTGGGGTCCATGCAGGTCATGGTTTAACTTATGAAAATGTAAAACCTGTAGCGGCTATAATGGCTTTGGAAGAGTTAAATATAGGGCATTCAGTCATTTCGAGGTCTGTCTTTGTAGGACTAGGGAATGCAGTAGAAGAAATGAAGATATTGATAGCTGAAAGTCGTGGTGTCGATTTGTAAATATGAAAAAAACTTGGCTGAGTTTAGTAGGACTAGGCATAAGTATATTCCTGCTTTGGTGGGTGCTAAAGGGTGAGGACTATCGGGAAATTATCGAAAAGATTTCTAACGCTAATCTTTGGTATTTCTTCCTGAGTGTTTTTGTAGGGACACTAGGATATCTGATCAGAGCATTAAGATGGAAATTACTCTTAGAGCCCATGGGAATGGAGACGAGTCTGAGAGGTAGGTTTGCTTCTGTGAGCATGGGGTTTGCGGCAAATAATCTTTTCCCCGCCCGAATTGGAGAAGTCGTTAGAGCGGTGTCATTGGGCAGGTTAGAATCCATATCAACCTCGGGTGTCGTAGGAAGTATGGTTGTCGAAAGATTTCTAGACTCAATAGCCGTTTTTTCGATGCTCCTAATTGTAGTAATGATACCCTCTTTTCCAGCCACTGAAAATGTTTGGTCAGGAGTGGGTGGATCCTTAATGCTTTCGACTCTTGAAGTGCTTGCAGTGCTCTTTGTCATTCTGATTTGCTTCGTTGTATTTCCAGGCTTCTTCTTAAATGTGGCCCGGAAACTATTATTGAGACGAGAAAATCAAATGGGGGAAAGAATCTTGAGAGGTCTAGACTCATTTCTTAATTCGTTGAGTCTGTTACGTGACCCGCGACTTTTAAGCAAAGCATTAGTCTGGAGTTTTGGATTTTGGATTTGGCATGCTTGGTCTTTTTGGCTGGGTTTCAGGGCTTTCGGAATAGAGGAGAGTTTTGTAGCAGCTATTTTTACAATGGGCATGGTGGGATTAGCTGTGGCCATTCCAGCTGGTCCAGGATTTTTCGGAACCTTTCAACTGGGAGCGATGATAGCACTGAACGGGGTATTTAAGATTACAGAAGGAACTACTCTTGCGTTTGCTTTTGGCTATCATTTGGGAGGATTTTTCCCGATTACCTTCATAGGGATCTATTATGCGTGGAAATTTGGGCTCTCGATGAAAAAGATTGGTAGCAAGGGCTTAGATGACGATTCTGGACTAACACAACAGTGAAGATGCTGATAAAGGCTCCAGCGAAGATAAATTCTCTCTTACGAGTCTTAACCAAAGAGACCGGTGGTTATCACCAAATAGAAACTTTGTTAAGTGCGGTGAATTTCTATGATGAAATAGAACTAACGCCGAATGACAGCAACATCTCTTTACAAGTTTTTGGCGCAGAACTTGGGCCCACAGAGGATAATCTAGTTTACAAGGCAGCTAAGATGTTCTTTGCCAGAAGTGATCTTGATGGCGGTGTTGATATCGAACTCAGTAAAACGATTCCTACTAAAGCAGGATTGGGAGGTGGTTCTTCAGACGCTGGAGCTACCATAAGGGCCCTGAATCTGATGTTCGGTGTACCATTCTCATCTAAGGAGTTGATCGAAATGGCGACTCAATTAGGGTCGGATGTGCCTTTTTTTGCTTCTGGTTTCGGAACAGCGTTAGCTTGGGGAAGAGGTGAGAGGTTAATCCCGACGGAATTTCAAAGCCATGTGGTATTGGCTTTGACATCCATTCCGATAGAAACCGCTAAAGCATATGAAGCTTTATGTATTTCAAGGAAAACTAATAGTGGACCAACTGTGCCAAAAAAAATCAATTGTTTGGCGAAACCCAACTTATGGTCGTCTAATCATTTTGAACCAAAGATATTCAGGCGGTTTCCAGAACTAGGGCGACTACATAAGGCAATATTGGCTACTGGAGCATCAGCGGCACGGCTTTCTGGAAGTGGAGGAACCCTTTTCGGGCTTTTCCCTACCCAAAGTAGAGCCCGTAGGGCATGCGATGACCTCGCCAAATCCTGGCCGCATGTCCAATTCCGAGCTGTAAAGACTTTGAATACTCAACCTGATCCAAGTGTACTGGTTTAGCCAATAGTTTTACATCGGCTTGAATGGAGTCGATTGCTTAACTAGGATATGGGTGTAATTGGCCCGTCGTCTAATGGCAGGACAGCGGTTTTTGGTGCCGCCGGTCATGGTTCGAATCCATGCGGGCCAATATTGTTGTACGTTAGTGGTAGAAGCTTTTTTTTCACGATGGCTCTGTTACTATATAGGGTAAGAGAAGCGGTTGGTGGTGAGTTTAAAATTTGCTGTTGATATAAGGTCACCACACAATGGCCTTGATAACTAAAAACCTTATTCACAAATCTGCCTGAGACCAATGGACGATACATTTCGAAGAGGCCCACTACTTTTACTGTCTGGAAGGGCCAACCTACCTCTTTCAAAAGAAATAGCCAGTCTTCTGGGCCAAACTGATGTTGAGAGTTGTGCAACCATAAAGAGTTTTGCTGATGGTGAAACATTCGTCAGGATTAATCGTAATGCTCGAGGCAGGGACGTCTTCATAATACAGCCGACAGTTTCTCCAGCAGAATCTATTATGGAGTTGTTGTTGCTGATTGATGCTGCAGTGCGGGCTTCAGCCGCGAGAGTCACAGCTGTTGTTCCTTATTTTGGCTATGGAAGACAAGATAGAAAGGATCAGCCTAGAGTATCGATAGGTGCAAAGCTAATGGCTAATCTCCTTGTGGCTGCTGGTGCTGATAGATTGATCGGCATGGATTTCCATCAACATCAGATACAGGCATTTTTCGATATTCCAGTTGACCATTTGTACGCAGCACCTACTCTAGTAAGTTATTTTAGGTCTAAAACATTCGAAGACCTGGTTGTGGTAGCACCTGATGCGGGATCCACGAAAATGGCTCGAGGGTTCGCAAGAAGACTGGACGCCACTATAGCCATAATCGACAAAAGGAGACCCGCTGCAAATGTTAGTGAAGTGATGAATGTAATAGGAGATGTCAGAGGCAAAGACTGCTTGTTGGTGGACGATATGATTGATACTGCAGGAACTATGTCTGAAGCTATCAAGGTTCTGAAAAAAATGGGTGCAAAAAGGGTTTTGGCTGCGGCCACACACCCGCTTTTATCGGGAGAAGCTGTTGATAGATTAGTTGCATCTGATATTGATGAAGTGATAGTTACGAACACAGTTGAAATTCCTAAGGAACGGAAATTTGTTGGACTAAAGGAGATGTCGGTGGCTAATATCTTTGCCGAAGCAATCAAGTGTGTGCATGAAAATACATCTGTTAGCAAACTTTTTGAGGACCCAAGAAATAACTTGGGTACCTGAGTTTTTGAAATTCTAAAATCTATTGGAAATAAGAATATGGCTGTAAAGACTATGCTTGAAGCGAAACTTAGAAACGAAACCGGGAAAGGTAGCTCACGGAGGATTCGTTCCTCAGGTGCCATTCCAGCTGTGATATACGGCAGAGAGCAAGATGCTATTTCTCTCACAATCGATTCTCGGGAATCCACGCGCTTGTTCCAATCTGTTTCTGTTGAGAATACGATTATCAATGTAAAAATCGATAATGAGGAGGAAGTATTTGAAACCCTGGTAAGGGAGATACAGGTTCACCCTCACAGGGATGATATACTTCACGTAGATTTCTATCGAATCGAAAGAGGTGTAGCTCTAGAAGTGGAAATTCCAGTGGATTTCATTGGGAATGCTCAGGGTGTCAAAGAGGGTGGAGTTCTTGAGATTCTTTTTCGTGAACTCAGGGTGAAGTGTAGGCCTTCTCAGATTCCAGAGACGATTGTTGTGGACATATCTGAATTGGAAATAGGATCTTCGCTGAAAGTGAGTGATATTGATATTGACGACGAAATAGAACTCATGGCGGATCCAGGGCAACCAGTATGTATGGTAGCATTGCCTAAGGAAGAAGTAGTAGAAGAGGAAGAAGATCTTCTTGAGAGTGAAATGGATGGAGAAGCTGCAGAGAGTGAAGGAGAGGTGGAGGAGAAAGATCGAGAAGAGGAAGGGTAAAGGTAGCTTAGATAAGTGAAAGTAATAGTTGGCCTAGGAAACCCCGGACCCAAATACGACAACACTCGGCACAATGTAGGATGGTGGGTATTGGATAGATTGGCATACGATTGGAATCTAGGAAGTTTCGAACAAACTGATTTAGATCACAGGGTTGGAGGTGTTGTAGATGGCGCGAGTTTTCTTCTCATAAAGCCATCAGTATACGTTAATAAAAGTGGCATGACAGTATCCCATCTGCGACTCTCGGAAGATTTTCTTCCAAGTGAGGATTTGCTCACCGTCGTTGATGATACAGCCTTGGAGGTAGGAAGAATAAGATTTAGATCAAAGGGAGGCTCGGGAGGGCATAACGGTTTACGTTCGATATCTACAAGTTTAGGCACAGAATCTTATGGAAGACTGAGAGTTGGTGTTGGAAAACCACCAAACGGGGTTGATATGTCGGACTGGGTACTTTCTGAAATGTCGCCACCTGACGAAGAAAAAGTGTTGGAGTGTATTTCAGTTTTGACCGAGGCTGTGCAGGTTTGGGTCACTGAAGGAATGAATGCAACGATGAACCGATTTAATAGCTGATGGTTTTGGAATTGTGAATCTAGGATAACAGACAATCAAGTGAGGCGAAAAATTTAATGGATGGGATTATAGCAATATCTAACATGTCATGGATCGCAGGTCTTATTGGATTAGGACTAGCTGGACTTACCTATCGTTATGTGAAGAATCAATCCACAGGTACGGAAGCAATGGAGGGCCTGGCGGAACAGATTCATGATGGTGCTATGGCGTTCTTACGACGCGAATACTCCATGCTCACAGGTTTTGTATTGGTTATTGCGGTACTGTTAGCTTGGGCAGTGTCTCAACAGACAGCAGCAGCCTACCTTGCTGGTGCTCTTTGTTCAGTTTTAGCGGGATTTTTTGGAATGAAATCGGCTACTAGAGCAAATGTAAGGACTTCTGCTGCTGCTAATCAGGAAGGCCCTGGTAAGGCGTTGAGGGTAGCGTTTTTCGGAGGCGCTGTTATGGGGCTTTCAGTGGCTTCCCTCGGTTTGTTAGGTATAGCTTTGGTCTACATGACCGCAAATGGTGCAGGAGCCATTACGAGTGCTGAACATCAGGCATTTGCAGAAATAATTTCTGGATTTGCGATGGGGGCTAGCACTATTGCATTATTTGCTCGTGTAGGTGGAGGTATCTTCACAAAAGCAGCAGATGTTGGAGCTGATTTAGTGGGGAAAGTTGAGGCAGGTATTCCAGAGGATGACCCAAGAAATCCAGCGACTATCGCTGACAATGTCGGCGACAACGTCGGTGATGTAGCAGGTATGGGAGCTGACATTTTTGAATCCTATGTGGGATCAGTGATTGCTACGATAGCTATAGCTGCGAGTTCAACTGCATTAGAAGGAAATATAGCTGGGGCGGTGGCTCTTCCGATTGTTACTGTGACAGTAGGTCTTGTAGCATCGGTTTTGGGCATCGGTATGATGAAAGTCTTAGAGAGATCCGATCCTGCATCTGCTCTCAGAAATGTAACATTCATCTCGGCAGCAATTTTCATTGCGAGCATGTATTTTGTTGTAGAAAGAATGGGGTTCGAGATGGTAGCAGACGACGGTAGCATGTATCCTGCTCTGGGACCGTGGTATGCTATAGTTGCTGGAACTTTGGTTGGAATTCTTATCGGACTTGTTACGGAATACTACACATCTATGAAGCCAGTGAGTAGAATTGCTGAAGCCAGTGAAACTGGAGCGGCTACAAACTTAATCACTGGACTAGCGGTTGGTATGGAAAGTACTGCTGTGCCTATGTTATTGATCTGTGGCGGTATATTTACGTCCTTTACAGTTGCTGGCCTCTATGGGATAGGGATAGCAGCTGTAGGGATGTTGGCAACAGTAGGAATAACTATGTCTGTTGATGCCTACGGCCCGATAGCGGACAATGCCGGTGGAATCAGTGAGATGAGTGGACTGGGTCCAGAGACCAGAGCTATCACCGATTCACTTGATGCGATTGGAAATACAACAGCGGCGCAGGGGAAAGGGTTTGCTATTGGATCAGCTGCATTGACTACATTGGCGTTGTTTTCTGCTTACGCTACTAAAGTAGGTCTGGCTGAATCGGGTATTGATCTAGTCAATCCATTAGTTGTAATTGGATTGTTTGTAGGTGGAACGCTTCCATTTTTTTGTGCGGCCTTAACCATGACCGCTGTTGGACGGGCTGCACAAGGTATGGTCGAAGAGGTTCGTCGGCAGTTTCGTGAAATGCCAGGTATTATGGAGGGAACACAAAAGCCTGATTCAGCTAGATGTGTTGCCATATCGACGGATGCTGCCCTGAAAGAAATGGTTCTTCCTGGCGTCACAGCTGTATTAGCTCCAGTTGTTGTAGGGTTAGGACTGGGAGTGGAAGCTCTGGGGGGTATGCTCGCCGGTGCGACTGTGACAGGTATTCTTATGGCTCTTTTTATGGCTAACTCTGGTGGCGCTTGGGATAATGCTAAGAAGTCTATTGAGGGTGGTGACTATGGCGGTAAAGGGTCGGACGCTCATAAAGCAGCAGTAGTAGGAGATACTGTTGGAGATCCCTTTAAAGATACTTCGGGACCGTCTCTCAATATTCTGATAAAATTAATGAGTGTAGTTTCGCTGGTTTTGGCACCATGGTTTGTTGAGTTCCATGGTATTGATAGCAATAACCAGCTTTCAGATTTAATCACAGAAATAGGCAGATTCTTCCTTTAGCACAGCCGGGAGGGAATATGGTAAGTAATTCCCCAATACCCAGTCTCGAAGGCGCGTTGGCTTTCGCGTCTGATCTGATCAAAATCCCTTCGCTGTCTGGCAATGAACGAGATGTTGCAAAAAGGTTATGGGATGAAATGCAATTTCTTGGTTTTGAACAGATGAAGGTGGACGAAGTAGGCAATGTCATGGGAGTGATTCCAGGTGAAGGACATGCTCCTCCTGTAATGTTCAATTGTCATTTGGATATAGTGGCAGAAGGTGATCATTCGGAGTGGGATTATGCACCCTTTGGAGGGGATATAGCTGACGGATTTTTGCATGGAAGAGGGTCGATGGATATAAAGGGACCCTTGGCTTTGCAAACCCACATTGCTGCTTCGATGAGAGGAAAGTGCAAGGGCGACTTGATTGTGGCTCACACTGTTTTCGAAGAATGTGGTGGGTGGGGTATGCAACACCTTATGGAATCCAAAGTCCTCGAACCTGCTTTAGTCATAATCGGCGAAGCTACAGATGGAGACATCTGTATTGGGCACAGGGGGCGTGCCGAACTAAAAGTAATAGTAACAGGATTGGCTGGTCACGCTTCAGCTCCCGAGAGGGCAAAAAACCCTCTAGACATCCTTCCTAAGGTTTTGGCTGGAATAGAAAAGGTTAAAAACAATCAAGAGGAAGATCCTTTGCTGGGAGGGTCTACTTTGGTGGTGACTGATGTTGGCGTGACACCAGAAAGTAAGAACGTGATACCAGACAGAATGGAAATAGTATTGGATTGGCGGATACTGCCTCATATGGAACAGGATTTTCTGGTGAAACAGGTTAGCGATGCGATAAATAGTCATTTGGGTGATAGTGTCAAAGGCTATGGATTAGAGGTAGTTACTGCAACTGAAACTCAGCGCGCTTATACTGGAGTCACTCGTAAACGCGACACCTTTACTCCTGGTTTTGTGATGGACCCAAGTGATCCTCTCATTCGAAGTGCAGCGAAAGCAGTTGGAAAACAAGACGGATCGGGATTGGCTGATGTCAGACCTTGGGCCTTTGCAACTGATGGTGGTTGGACTCACGGGGTTTTTGGAATTCCCACGCTGGGTTTTGCACCGGGAAAGGAGTCGTTTGCACATACCAACACAGAACGTTTGTCAGTTGAAGATGCACGCTGGGCATTCAAGAAACATCCAGATTTAGTTCTAGCAATACAGAATGGACTAGTCTCTTAAAAAATGTTTGAAACACTAGTAAACACTAGATACTGATATATATTAAAGACGCCCGCTCTGCGTTGTGCAGAGCCCGTCTTACACTACGGACCGAGGGAATGTCATGAAGGATTACGAAATAGTTTATATCTTTAATCCAAATGTGGATGAAGATAATGTGAGTCAGAAACTGGAAAGCCTCCAGTCGTTACTGCTGGCTGATGGTGGCGAATCCTTGGCCATCGATCATTGGGGATTAAAGCAGTTTGCGTATCCAATTGGAGACTGGGAAAATGGCTACTATGTAGTGAGTCACATGAGAGTCCAATCTTCAGCGTTGCCTGAGTTTGAGAGAGTGCTAGGGTTGGAAGACGACGTTCTACGATATCTGATAGTGGTGAACCAGGGTGAGCCCACCACTCAGGAGTCTGTCTTAGCAGAAGTCTTTAATCCTACTGGTCCTCCAATAACTGATGATGGAAGCTCTGAAACGGAAGAAGAACCAACAGCGGTCGTCAAAGATCCCGTAGGTCCCAGAGGATCTGCCAGGAGACGTCAAATGGATGGTCCTCCAGTCTCTATATTGAATTATAAGGATGTGGATCGTTTGTCACAGTTTATAACCGAGCAGGGAAAGATCCTTCCTAAGAGAACTACCAAGGTGAGTGCTTCGTTCCAACGTCAGTTGACTAAGGCTATAAAACGAGCTCGCTTCCTAGCGTTGGTCCCGTATGTGGGAAGTCACGAATCCTAAACTTTCGTGGATACAGCACAGAAGCAACAACTAACGGGAGTAGGGGCTATAGGCCTTCTTTTTTTGGTATTATTGCTTTCTGTTTTTGACGCTGGGGTTGTGGTGGCCACTTGTTTTTTCGGCCTAGCTTTAATATTCGGAATGACTGGTTGGTTGGGATTTGCTGTGACTGTGGTTGCTGGGGTAATCGCTATGGGCACCCCAGATGTTGATTCACTTTGGTACTTAGAGAGAAGTTGGTCTATCCTTTTGTTCGGTTGTTTTGCCACAATTACGATGTTTTCTCCGAATTCTTTTTTCCTGGAAAGGGCAATCGGAACCCTCGGCATGACCTTGGTTATGGTCAGCGTGTTTTTCCTTTTAGACTATGAATGGTGGTACAGAACTGATGAAATGGTTAGCCAAGGAATTATCAGCAACATCGATCGTAGTTTGGACGTTTTTAGACAGATGGATAGTGAAATGATCATTCAACGTGATCTTTCGGCAACTGCCCTGCAATTAGCTGGTTATCAGTCCAGATTATTCCCTGCACTGCTAGGACTTTCATCTTTGGCTTCGATGGCAGTGGCTTGGTGGGGTTACATAGGCCTGTCTGGAGGAAAACTGAGAAACCTAACGGGTTTAAGTGAATTTAAATTCAATGACCACTTAGTATGGTGTCTAATATGTGGATTGCTATTCTTAGTCTCCGATGTTGGCGAAGGATGGAGTCGGGTTGGAGAGAATCTAGTATTCTTTATGGCGGCATTATACGTGTTGAGAGGCACTGCAGTATTTTTGGTCACTACTGGGATATTGTTTTTTGGTAAAATCAGTTTGTTTCTCGGCCTGATTTTTCTGGCGCCAGTTGTGGTGACAATTGCCTTTCTTATAGGGCTGAGTGATACATGGTTTGATTATCGAAATAGGGTTAGAATATTAAGTTAAAATAAACAGTATGGAGACCATTTCATGAAATTAATCTTGAAGAAGGTAGTGAAAGGATTAGGGGAAGTAGGAGACGTAGTAGACGTGAAAGCAGGTTATGCACGCAACTACTTGATTCCCCAGGGCCTATCATATGCTGCCAGTTCAGCGAATTTGAAAAAACTACAAGAGGAACGAGACCGATTGGATGGGGAACTCAGAAGAAATCATCTTGAGGCAGGACGGAGAGCGACTCAATTGGAAGGCATGTCTCTTTCCTTTCAGGTTTTGGCAGCAGAAGATGGCAAGCTTTTTGGTTCGGTAAGCACTCTTGATCTTGTGGAACGACTCAATAACCAGACATTAGATTTCGAGATTGATCGTTCAATGATTCAGCTAGATGAATCATTCAAAATGATTGGAGATTTCAAATTGCCTGTTCGCCTGCATGAAGAAATCGTGGTAGAGATAGATGTGCAGATAGAGCAGCAAGAAAACTGACATAGCCATGGGTGACATAGTTAGTAGGGTAGGAGAATTGGTTCTTGAAAGGAAGGGGTTAGAGGTAGTGTCTCTGGACTTGAGGGGTATGTCAAATGCTACAGATTTCTTTCTATTGGCAACTGGAAACTCTGATGTCCAAGTTAGGGCTATTGCTGATCATATTGTCACTGAATTAAAACTTGAAGATCTGCGTCCAACCCATATAGAAGGGATGGAGAGGGGTAGGTGGGTTTTGATAGATTATGCAGATTTAGTTGTTCACATTTTTCATCCAGTCGAAAGAGATTTTTACCAACTGGATTCGCTATGGAGTGACGCGCCGAAGTCCATCTTCGATTCTAACTAGCTCGAAGATCACTAGCTCAAGCTAGAAAAACAAAAAATGTTTTTTCGAGGGTCAGTATGTCGAATATGGGTTCGGTTGATTCTGACAGAGATAGACCTTATTCTCATAGCTTTTGAGAGGACAGACAGGACTGGTAAAACAGTAAACATGTTTTTCAGAGAAAAAGGTAACGAACCTGAATGAAGCTTCAGTCGATCACGATAAAAGGGTTTAAGTCATTTGCTGATTCGACAGCTATAAATATTCATTCTGGGATAACAGCTGTTGTGGGCCCTAATGGCTGTGGAAAATCAAATATCAGCGACGCCATTCGCTGGGTGCTTGGGGAACAGCGCCCTTCCGCGATAAGAGGCGGCAAAATGGAAGAGGTCATATTTCAGGGATCCCGTGACCGTCGACCGATTAATCGTGCCTCGGTTGTCATGACTGTGTCGAATGAAGACAAGGTGCTTCCAGTTTCGTTCGAAGAAGTCGAAATAGGAAGGACAGTTTATAGAGACGGAGGGAGTGATTACTCAATCAATCGTACTGAATGTCGCTTACGCGATGTTGCAGATCTCTGCCGTGATACTGGTTTAGGGGCCACTACGTATTCAGTAATTGAAAACCGAATGATAGACGCGATACTGTCCAACAGGCCAGAGGATAGACGTAACCTTTTTGAAGAAGCTGCTGGCATTGGTAAATACAAGGATCGTCGCAGGGGAGCTTTAAGAAGGCTGGAACAGACAGATCAAGATTTGATGCGGCTGGAAGATGTGATAGGTGAAGTGCAGACTAAGGTGAGAAGTTTGGCACGCCAAAAAGGCAAGGCTGAACGTCACAAGAAGCTGAGGGATCGTAGGCTGATTGTAGAGGTGAATGTGGTGAGGGGTGAGATGCTATGCCTAAAATCAAGACTGAAGGAACTAGACACGGTTCTTCGGGGCGAAGGAGAGATAGCTCAGGAGGCCCTCTCTAGTTTGAGCGTGGCAGAAGCTGTTTATGAAAAACTAAAGTTAGAAGAAGTCGATGCAGAGCGAGGCGTTGGCAATGCTGAAACTGCTTTAGAAAAAGTAAGGATTAAGCTTGTCGAATGGGAGCGTGATCTTGCCGTTGCAGAAGAACGACGTAGCTACGGAGACAGGCGTTTGGTCCAACTTAAAGATGCAAAAACGGACCATGCAGAGAGAAAAACGACTTTAGCATCTGAGATAGATGCAGTCGCCGAAAATTTTAAGAACCAACAACAAATTGTAGTAGGATTAAAAACGGACCTGAGTAAGGAGAGCAAGTTAGTTGGCGAACAAAAGGCCAAATTAGACGAGCTACGTAAGACGGTCAAAGAGAATGAAAAACAGGAGCTCGATCTTGCTAGAAAGGTCGCCCTGATGAGTGGGGAAATAGAATCGACCAAGGGACAACTAGGTGAGTTTGAAAGGGCGAAACTTGAAATCGAAACCGAGGTATCTGGCGCATCTGAAGCGCTGACTGAAATTCTTTCTCAAGGTGATCTTTTCGAAAACAGAATGGCGCCCCTGGAAGATCAATTAAAGTCATCTAAGGAACAGCTGACACCACTAGCGGAAAAACTAGAAGCGTCTAGAAATGCACTGGATTCTCTTAGAAGTAAATATTTGGCAACGGTTGGATCGGTTAGTGCGTTAAGAGGGGAATTGGTTGCCTTGGAAGATTTAGAAGCAAGGAAAGAGGGCACTGATGATGTTGTGAGAGCTTTGTTAGGTCTGAGCGACCATGGGGTGCTGGGTGTCCTTATGGATTTTGTGGAAGTCCCTAACAACCTAAATGTTGCAGTTGAATCTTATTTGGGGCCCTTTTGTCAGGCAGTGGTAGTAGAGAATCAGGACCATGTCGAAGAAATTTCTAGATGGTTCGAGAACCAATGGGAGGGTGGTGGTGGTTTGATCCTTTTGCCTTGTGATCAAGTTCCTGAAGTGGGGGAAGGATCTCTTTTGGAAGTAATATCGACAAAAGGAGAAGGAGGGGGGTGGGCGAAATTCCTTATTGGGTCTGCGGATATATTAGATACCACATCGTTGTCTAGTGGCCTAAAGAGGACAGGCGTGTCTCCACAGGGTACAGTGGTTGACCCAAGTGGATTTGTTAGAATTGGCAACATAGCGGGTAATCAAGGAATGCTAGAACGGAAGAGCCTTATTTCTGAGCTGCAGCAATCCCTCATTTCTGAAGAGGAGATCGTTGTTGGTTTAAGCACATCTATTTCTGAAGCAGAGCAACAGGTAGGCACATTGGAAGAAGCACTTGCTGTCCAGCGACTGGCAGTTCTTGAAGTGGAGGACGAACTGCGCAGAACAGATACCGAAATTCAAAATCAGATGACACGGCGTACCAATGCTGACTCCTACCGTGAAGAATTTGTCAGACGCTTGGAAGGTATTAAAGTAGCAAAAGAAAAGGCATTGAAAAGAATAACAGGACTTAAGGAATCGAGAGGGAATATTCAGATCGAACAAGATCGTATTGGGAGTTCCAGAGAGTCGTCCGCTGTTAAATTGCAAAATTTGCAAATTGCGTGGGAGACAAGCAGGGTTAGGGAAAATCAGCTTGAAGTGTCAGTGGCCAGAAACGAGGTAATAGTGCAAGGATTAAAAGATAAACAACTAAATTTAAATCGTGAACAACAAGAAGAGGATCAGAAATTACAGAATGTTTTGTCGGAGCAAATAACTCTCCAGGAAGAAGTAAGAGAAGCTCGAAAAATTAAGGATGAAGGATCCGTTGCAATGGAACAGCTATTTATGGAGAATGACCTTGCAAGGGAGGGTGTCACTGAGAAAAGAAATATCCTAGAGGGTGTAGAGAAGGCTTTAGAAAAAATAGAAAATGAAGTCAAATCCTATAGGGAAAAGGAAAGAAGTATTGCTGACCGAAGACACACTTTTGAACTTGAACGACAAGAGTTAACTAATCGGCAGGACATCATAAGTGATAGGTTACAAAGTGAGTGGGGTAAACCTGTTAAAACTCTACTTGAGGAAGTCGAAAGTGTGGACAGAGAAGCTCAAGATCTCAATGGCGAACTTGAGGAGATTTTGGCTAAGCTCAGCAAAATAGGTTTGGTCAATATGCTGGCCGTGGAAGAACACGAAGAGGAAAGTCAGCGGCTTGTATTTCTTTCTGAACAAAGGGAAGATTTGTTAAATGCCAAGAAGGATCTATTGGAGGCCATTCGTCAGGTCAATGAAACTGCCACCAACCTTTTTGATCAGGCTTTTGGGAAAATAAGGGAAAATTTTAGCGACACATTTGAGAGGTTGTTTGAGGGAGGGACTGCGGATATTTGGTTGACAGATCCTACTGATCCTTTGGAATCAGGTATAGAGATACATGCTTCACCCAAAGGGAAAAGAACGCAGAGGATAGAGTTGCTATCTGGAGGTGAAAGAGCACTGACTGCGTTATCTTTACTTTTCGGGATTTACCTGTTCAAGCCCAGTCCATTCTGTGTGCTCGATGAAGTAGATGCTCCTTTAGACGAGAACAACATAGGAAGGTTTATTAGGCTTTTAGATGATTTTAAAGAGCAAACACAATTCATTTTGATAACACATAATCCCCGGTCTATAGAAGCAGCTGATTGGATCTATGGTGTCACTATGGAAGAACCAGGGGTCAGCTCAATAGTAGGCGTTCGTCTCGAGGAAAGTGATAAAACTTAATCCATGTAAACACAGTTACTCTTTGGATTGGTGATGTGTATTAACACCCTTTGGTCAGGTATAACAGGCGTGTGCTCGTTTCTTGGATCTCATTTTTGCACAATTAAATAATCTCCATCTGTTGTAGGAACTAGAATGTTTCAGTTATTATGAAATAGTTGGGAGATTCTTTATCTGTCCTCAAAATAGCTGTTTTTTGAGTGATATTAATAGGACGAAAGGGAAGGAATGCTATGTTGGTAGTAATGAAACATGGGGCTTCAGAATCCGAAGTACTCAATGTAGTGCAAGTGATCGAAACTTTGGGCTATGAAGCTAAGGCCATGCCTGGAAAACAAAGAACCACCGTTGGGCTGATGGGAAATGATGGGAGGGTCGATTCATCAAGAATTGAAGGCCTTGAAGGCGTTCTTGAGATTATTCTGGTCACTAAACCCTATAAACAGGTTTCTCGAGAATGGCGTGAGGTAAACACTGTTGTGAATGTTTGTAATGGGGTCATTTTCGGAGAAGCAGCAGTCCCAGTAATTGCAGGCCCATGTTCTGTGGAAAGTGAATCACAAATTATGGAGGTGGCCCACCAACTAAGTGAATCTGGAGCTTCCTTGTTGAGAGGGGGAGCCTTTAAACCAAGAACTTCTCCTTATTCATGGCAGGGTCTGGGCGAAAGGGGACTAGAGATGCTTGCAAGGGCGAGAGAAGCTACTGGTTTAGGTATTGTTACAGAAGTTATGGACCAAGAAAATGTTGAGTTGGTGAGTAGCTACGCTGATATGGTCCAGATTGGAACCCGAAATATGCAAAATTATCCCCTACTGCGTAAAATAGGCCAATGTGGAAAGCCTGTCCTATTAAAAAGAGGGATGTCTGCTACGATAACGGAGTTGTTATTGGCAGCTGAGTATCTATTTGCGGAAGGGAATCACAATGTAGTTCTTTGCGAGAGGGGTATAAGAAGTTTCGACGATAACACAAGAAATTTACTTGATTTATCTGCAATACCGGTGGTGAAAGGACTATCCCATCTACCTATAATTGCGGACCCCAGCCATGGGACAGGTGTTAGGGACAAAGTGACTCCAATGGCTAGAGCAGCAGTGGCTGCAGGAGCAGATGGCTTGATGGTCGAAGTTCATCCGAATCCAGCGGAAGCTTTGTCGGATGGTGCACAATCACTCTATCCAGAACAATTCTCTGATCTCATGAAAGAAATCCAAGTCATAGGGAAAGCTATTGACCGAGAGGTTGGGGCTCCCATGAGAGTTACAGGATAAAGTGACGTACGCAAGGTAAAAAAATAGTTTTAGCTCTGTCGGATGGACACTCTCAAGAACCGGCATTTTAGCGTTGACGCTAATGTTTATTCGGCCTAAGTTCAGCAAGTTATCAGGTGTTAATGGTTTTTGCTATGAAGACCTGCGACAGTTGGGCAGTAGTGCTTTATGTGTCTAAATCAGACAGTGTTAGATTGTTCTAGTATGCGACCTCCTCTAATTGGAATTCCTACACAGTGCCACACATAGCCTTTGCTAGAAAGTATCGTCCTCGACTGTTTGGTGATGTAACGGCTCAAGAACATGTTTCAGAGACCCTGAAGAGGGCTGTCGCCGATGACAGGGTTGGCCATGCGTATCTTTTTTGCGGGCCAAGAGGTGTTGGCAAGACTACCCTGGCAAGAGTTTTGTCGATGTCCCTTAATTGTGGCGATCGAGAGAAAGATGGAGAGCCCTGTGGAGTTTGTGATAGTTGCAATAGGATTTGGAGTGGAAAGACAGCTCTGGATGTTGTAGAGATAGACGCGGCTTCGAATAGAGGGGTTGAGGACGCGCGCCAGTTGAGGGAACGGGCAATGTATGCTCCCTCACAGGAGGGTAGTCACAAAGTTTATATTGTTGACGAGGCTCACATGCTTACCAGAGAGGCGTGGAATGCTTTGTTAAAAATTTTAGAAGAACCTCCTCCCAGAGTGGTCTTTGTATTTGCTACGACTGAACCTCATAAGATACAGCAAGCAGTAGCTCCCATTCTTTCAAGATGTCAACGATTTGATTTCCATCGGATTGGTGTTGAAAAAATTGTCGAAAGAATGGAATTTGTAGTCGAATGTGAGGGGTTTTCATGTCCCAAGGAAGCGCTGACGATTCTCGCTCGCAAGGCGGATGGTGGTATGAGAGATGCACTTTCCGTATTAGATCAAGTTGTGGCTTTGACGGGGGGGACAATCACACTCGATTCAGTAAATAGAATATTGGGCTTAGTAGAACACGAACGCTATCTCGAAATAACAGATATAATAATAGATCGCAAACACGCTAAGATATTTGATTTTGTGCAAGATTTATCGGATAAAGGATATGATTTTGTTGAGTTTTATCACGGTCTTGTTGGAATTCTGAGGAATCTTCTTCAACTATCATTAGGGGGTGCCCCGTCCAACCTAGAGAAAGGTAAAGTCAGTTCTTTGGAAATCCGTTCTGATAAATTTAAGGCCTCTGATTTGGTTCGTATGCTTTCATTAGCAACAGACGCAGAGAACTCAGGAAGTTTGAAGAGGAATGCTAATTTGCAACTTACGGTTGAAATGCTCTTGTTAAGACTCAGTTATATGGAAAGCAGCGTCGAAATAGAGGAGCTATTGGGGAACGTTCGTGCGATTACCCATCGGGATACGCATCGAGGAGATGACCAATCTAAAGTTCGTTCAGCTCATTCTGACACAGGCAATGTTGATGAAGTTACACCTGAGAAAGGAGTGGTCCCAGAGAGTGGTGCTCCAGACAAGGTCCCAAAAGC
>Ga0315316_10000275_pt1 | contig 32735 bp, 12 predicted proteins | sample M160m3416metaG_FD_203702 | JGI IMG/M metagenome (GOLD analysis project Ga0315316, IMG submission 203702) | Ammonia-oxidizing marine archaeal communities from Monterey Bay, California, United States - M1 60m 3416 | ecosystem: Environmental > Aquatic > Marine > Intertidal zone | place: USA... | reverse complement strand
GCTTTGGTGAATTGCCTGATCCGGAGTGTTATGCTATCCCGACTCAAGGCAGTTGCGGGGATGCTGGGGCGAAAAATGTGAATCGGCAAGCATGACTGATAGGTGTCAGTTGCATCACCGGGTACAATCGGCAAAAGAACTGGGTTCTCGAGAGCCTTGCGTTCGTGTGGTGTGCATTCAATTGCGGAGTACCGCGGTTTGAGCATGTGATGCAACACGAGGGTAGGCTGTTGTTGTGAAATCAAACTGAAAATTCAAGAACTAAAAAACGAGAACTGATCCATGTTCCGACTTTCCCATTGGGCTGCTAAAGCAACTGTCGCCACTACCCTTGTTGTGGTCAACGTTGGCTCATCCATGGCAGCAGAGCCAGTTCATTGGTCGCGGTTCAGAGGTCCCGAGGGAACTGGTATCAGCGAGGCAAAGAAGGTTCCGGTAAATTTTGGTGAGGGTAACGTCGTTTGGCAGACGAAGCTGCCAGTTTCTGGACACTCATCACCCATTCAGTGGGGCGATCGAATCTTTCTCACGGGAGCGACTGCTCAGGGAGACGGAGACGGAATTGAGCGACACGTGTTGTGTCTTGATGCCAAGTCAGGTGCGGTGCTTTGGGACAAAACTGCGGCGGTTGTTCCCGGAGAGTCACTTCACAAAATGAACAGTTGGGCTACTCCAAGTTGTGTGACCGATGGGGAGCGAGTGATTGCATTTTTTGGTGCTGGCGGCTTGCATTGTTTTGACAATGACGGCGAGAAAGTATGGTCGAAGCAGCTAGGGACGTTTCCGGGAGGCTGGGGTGTGGGTGCGTCGCCCATCATTTTCAAAGAAACGGTGATTCAGAACTGCGATGCGGAAGGTGATTCTTATTTGATTGCTTTGGACCGCAAAACGGGCAATGAGGTTTGGCGGACTCCTCGTGAAGCAAAGCCACGCGGTGGTTGGAGCACTCCGATTGTGATCGATGCCAATGGGCAGTCAGAGTTGATTCTCAATGGGGAGTTCGGCGTCGCTTCCTACGATCCCAATACAGGGGAGCCTCTTTGGACTTGCAGTGGATTCAACGGACGGGGCACTCCTGTGCCCGTTTGGGGGCATGGACTGCTGTATGTCGTGAATGGTAAGTCCGGCGACGTGTATGCAGTCAGGCCGGGAGGTCGAGGTGATGTGACCGAGACGCATATGGCATGGCACACCGATCGACGCGGCGGGAGAGACTTGCCATCACCGATTTTGGTGGGTGAGTGTCTTGTCGCGATCAGCATGTCGGGAATTGCCACTGGCTACGATGCCCATACGGGTGAAGAGTTGTGGAAAGAGCGTTTGGGGGGCAATTATTCAGGATCACCGATCGCGGCAGGGGGGCGGATCTATGCGTTAGCTGAGGATGGAAGCGTGGTTGTACTCCAACCAGGTAAAAAGTTCGAATTGATTGCCAAAAACAGCGTGGGCGAGGGAGTAGGTGAGGTTTTTCGCTCGTCACCGGGGGTGATAGCAAACGATTTGCTAATTCGCAGTGATAGAATTCTCTATCGGCTCAAATGAGATATTTCCGCATTGGAGCACCCAGTTCTTGCGAAGGTGAACAGATGACCATGCTCGGGTTGGTGCGGATTTGACATTCTTGGGGGTTGGATGATAAGCTTTCCAATCGGTTTTCGGCTGACGCGTTCCCGACTGCGGACTACACTTGGCAAAGACCTTTCATGAAACACTCAGTGACAGCCCTGTTTCTGAGCCCGCCCGTCGAAAAAAATTGATCCTCACTCGATAATGAACACCTGAGTGACTTTGATTACAGAAGGTATCTGCTTAAACCCAGTTGCTAATCGCTAAGACCTACCCAATTGTCTGGGTGATTCTGCGGTGATTGGCAGCGAGTATGAGCAGCCACAAGCACTCGATAAACGAGTACGAGAAGCGAAAAACTGGCAGTGAGGCAACGCATCGGCGAACTTGGGCCGACTGCAGGTTGTTTCACCTTGTAACATAAAAAACAGTCCATTCATAAATCACGATTGGGAGCTTTACAGCCATGCGTTGTCACGGAAACCCCTTTAGCAGACGTGGATTTCTTACAGCCGGAACCCTTGGCGGTTTAGGAATATCCCTTCCACAGTTGTTGTGGATGGAAAAAGCTGCAGCAGAGCAGAAGCACTACGATTTTATTGAAGCCAAAGCAAAGAGCGTGATTCACGTTTACTTGCCGGGCGGGATGGCGCATCAGGAAAGCTGGGATCCCAAGCCATATAGCCCAATGGAGTACCGTGGCGAGATGAAGCCAGTGAAGACGAATACTGGCGAAATTTTTTGCGAGTCCGTTCCAAAGTTGGCTGGCATTGCCGACCGGCTTTGCGTCATTCGGTCGATGACACATGGTGAGGCAGCCCATGAGCGTGGTACTCACAACATGTTTACTGGATATAAGCCAAGTCCGGCCTTGAAGTATCCAAGTTTCGGTGCGGTTGTCAGTCACGAGTACGGACCACGGAATAATTTGCCTCCTTATGTTTGCATTCCCAATCAGCCTAATGAGTTCGCAGGAACGGGCTACCTGAGCTCCTCTTACGGCGCGTTTGCTTTGGGTAGCGATCCTGCCAGTAGTAATTTCAAGGTTCGTGATCTGGATCTGTATGGTGGTGTTGATGATGCCCGCTTCGCACGGCGTCAAGCAGCATTGGCTTCAGTCAATAAAAAGTTCAGTGCCATGACCAACGCCGATGGAGTGCAGGCCATGGATACCTTCTATCAACGCGCCTACAGTTTGTTAGGTTCCGGTGAAGCAAAAGCTGCCTTTGATCTCGGCAAAGAAGACAGCAAAATGAAAGCTGCTTACGGTGAGAATCAGGCCGGTCAGCGTTTGTTGATGGCTCGTCGGTTGGTTGAGGCTGGGTGTCGCTTGGTCACACTTACCTACGGTGGTTGGGACATGCACACCGGCATCAATGCTGCCATGAAGCGAACCATGCCACCTCTTGATCAGGCATTGTCGCAGCTCATTCTCGACTTGGAGCAGCGTGGGCTTCTGGACTCCACTCTTGTGATGGTGAGTAGTGAGTTTGGGCGTACGCCTAAAGTCAACAAGGATGCGGGTCGCGATCACTACCCAAAAGTGTTTAGCGTCATGCTCGCTGGTGGTGGTATCAAAGGAGGTTCGATTTACGGTGCGTCCAACGCGACTGCGTCCGAGCCAGAATTTGATCCTGTTGGGCCTGCTGATCTTGCGACGACCATGTACCACCAGTTGGGTATTGTCGCTGATAAAGAGCTCATGGCACCTGGCGATCGTCCCATCGAGATCGTGGATGGTGGCAAAGTGTTGAAGGAAATCGTTGCCTAATGTGATCGTTGCTTAGTGTTTTGTGTGCGGGCTGCAGGATGCTGGCTGAGTACCTTCCCAGTTGTTTGAATCCATCCATAATCAATGATGACTAACATGTGGCGAAAAACTGCTTCACTCTTCGGTTGTCTTGTTCTTGTTGGCATGGCGGGGACAGCCCAGGCTTATAAACCCGATATTGTGAGTTCCACTCCGCGTGGCATGCAGCGTGGTACAACGCAAACCGTGGTGATCACTGGATCGCGTCTGAGTGACAGTCGACAAATCATCGTCGACCGTGAAGGGATCAACGTAAAGTCGGTGAAGCCGGTTAGCGCTTCGAAGGTGGAGGTAGAATTTGAGGTTCCAGCTGATTCTTCGCCCGGACTTTACCCCATTCGCCTCGTGAGTGAGACCGGCCTTAGCAATGTCATGATGTTCAGTGTTGGAGTCCTTCCCAACGTGGAGGAGAAAGAACCCAACAGTGAATTCGGGATACCTCAGGTAATCGAAAAGAACGTCACAGTTGAGGGTTCGGTTGCTCGTGAAGATGAAGATTATTATGTCGTTGAATTGAAAGAGGGCGAAAGTCTGACCGCGGAATTGGAAGGTGTCCGTATCAAGAAAGGACGCAGTAATCCATTCTTCGATCCGTATGTGGCGATTCTGAACTCGGAACGTTTTGAGATGGCGACCAGTGACGATGCACCGCTGTTGCAACAGGATTGTTTGTGCTCCATGCGGGCGCCTGCGGATGGCAAGTACATCATTGTGGTCAGGGACAGTTCGTTTGGCGGGAACAACGATCGTTATCGTTTGCACGTGGGCTCGTTTCCAAGGCCCATCGCTGTTGTTCCAGCAGGGGGGCCGCCGGGTGCGTTGATTGACATGACTTTTGTGTCAGCGATGGGTGACGCTTGGATCGAAAAAGTACAACTGCCCAGTCAGCCACAGGAAGCGTTCCCGCTCGTGGTTTCCAATGATCAGGGATTCAGTCCTTCGCCCAACTTTATTCGCGTTCAGGATATGCCAAATGTGGTTGAGCAGGAGCCAAACAATAGCTTCAAACAGTCGACCGTCGGTGCTCTACCAGGAGCGTTTTGTGGTTTCGTGGGTGAACCAGGTGACACAGATTTCTTCAGCTTTGAAGCCAAGAAAAACCAGACGGTATCGATCAAACTCTTCGCTCGTAAAATCTTGCGATCTGAACTGGACGGTGTGATCAATGTGTATAACGCTGCCGGTAGTCGGGTAGGGGGGAATGATGACTCCGGTGGTCCAGACAGCAGGTTGGATTACAAAATTCCAGCAGATGGGATTTATCACGTCAGCGTCAATGATCACCTCAGGAATGGCGGTCCCGGCTACGCCTATCGCCTTGAAGTGCAGTTGGTGCAACCCGACCTCGTGCTAACGCTGCCGGATCGTCAGCGGTATGTGGCGACGCAGATCAATGTGCCTCAGGGCAACAACGCAGCCGTAATGATCAATGCGACTCGTCAGAGAGTGAGCGGTGCGATCGATATTTCCGGCTTGAACTTGCCAGAAGGAGTGACAGTGACTCCAATTCAGATGCCGGCGAATCGCACGACCGTTCCGTTGTTACTGAGTGCAACACCAGAAGCAAAATTGGACGGGAGGTTAGTCAACTTTGTTGGCAAAATTGCTGACAACCCAACAGCCGGTCGCTACACCCAACGGCATCAGTTGTTGATCGGCCAAAACAACAGCGTCGTGTACGACTACAACGCCGATCGCGCGGCAGTGTCGGTTATCAAGGCCTCCGCCTGTAGTTTCGAAATTGTGCAGCCTCAAGTACCCATTGTTCGAAACGGCTCGATGGAACTTGTTGTGAAAGTCGATCGTGGCGACTTTGAAGGCGACATTCCCATCCGCATGTTGTACAACCCGCCCGGAATCGGATCAGCTGGAAGCGTGACCATTCCCAAAGGCAAGAATGAGGGCAAGATTTCCCTGACTGCCAATTCATCGGCAGCCATTGGGGAGTGGCCGCTGATTGTGTATGCCGTGGTTGGTGGAATCGAGATCGCCACCATGCCGGCAAGCCTGACCATCGAGGATCGCTTATTCGCTTTTGAGTTTCCGAAGACTTCAGCGGAATTGAATGCTGAGGCAGATGTTCTCGTCGATGTGGAAGTGCTTCGGGATTTTCCCGGAACATGTGAGCTTGAATTGGTGGGATTGCCCGCTGGTGTGGTTTGCGAGAAGAGCAAGGTTGAAGTGAAAAACGATACCGAGCAAGTCAGTTTTGCAGTCAAGGTGGGCGAAAAAGCTCGGGTTGGGCAACACAAGACGCTCGTCGTACGTGCGACTGTCAGTGAGGAAAAAGGAATCATCAAACAGACGCAAGGCACAGGGACACTTCAGGTCGACAAACCGATTCCTGCGCCCGTCGCCAAGCCCAAGCCGAAACCAGCCAAGCCAACTGCTAAGCCAGTTGCCAAGCCACCTGCCCCCGTGAAGAAGAAACCGCTCAGCCGCCTCGAGCAGCTTCGGTTGATGCGACAGGGCAAAGCTGAAGCACCAGAATAGTAATCTTCCTGTTGGAATGATTGCGGACGACTTCGTCACATAAATTGAACATACGAATCACTCACTAACCCGACTGGCACACCACGTTCCAGTCCGATGGAAAGACCCGAAGGTATCAATATGATGCGTCGACTATCCCTGACGATTGCTCTTACCTGTTTCATGGTCTCGGGAACGATGGCGGCTGAGCCAGAGCCAGCAGCGGCCTCTGCATCAGCATCCAGTGGCCCCGTGGCCGTCGTTGGAGGCTTGTCGGTTTATCCGGAAGAGATCCGGCTGGATACCGCGCGAGATTACCAGGCATTCGTTGCGATCATGCGTCGCGATGACGACGTCACGCTCGACGTGACCGACACAGTCAAGTGGAGCGTGGCCGATGCAAAGTTTGCCAAAATTGACGGCAATCGACTGTTGCCACTTGCCGACGGTGAAACTGAACTGGTCTGCAGTAACGGTACCAGTGAGGTAAGGATTCCAGTCAAGGTTGGTAGCAGCAAGGAGAAACTGCCGATCAGTTTTGAAAAAGACATTGTTCCGATCATGACCCGCAGCGGATGTAACACGGGGTCCTGTCATGGTGCAGCACGTGGCAAAGATGGCTTCATGATCAGCCTGTTCGGATATGATCCTGCTGGCGATTACACGCGGATAACGCGTCAAATCGGAATGCGACGCATCAACTTGGCTGTTCCCAAGGACAGTTTGTTCTTGACGAAGGCTGCGGGGCAGGTTCCTCACACCGGAGGCAAGTTGTTTGGCGATGACAGTGTTTATTACTCCATGATGTTGGAGTGGTTGCAGGCAGGAGCGTTGAAAGATGCCACCCCGCCACCATCAGTTGAAAAACTTGAAATCTATCCTCCGCAAGCCGTCATCGAGGGAACAGGTAGCACTCAACGTTTCATCTCGGTCGCGCATTACTCGGATGGAACCACGCGCGACGTCACCAACCTTTCCGCATTCATGACCAACAATGAAACGTCTGCTGCGGTTGATAAGAATGGAAACGTGACTGCTGGAGCGCGGGGCGAGGCGTTCATTCTGGCGCGGTTCGAAACGAAGACAGAAGGGCGACAGGTCCTCGTTCTTCCGAAGGACCTTCAATACGAGGCCCCTGAGGTCACTGGCAATTACATCGATGAGCTTGTTGGCAAGAAACTCAACCAACTCCGGATCCTGCCAAGTGGTTTTTGCACAGACGAAGAGTTTCTGCGCCGTGTAACGATTGATATCACTGGGATGCTGCCCACTGAGGAAGAGTACCAGTTGTTCATGAACGACGTTGCCGAGGACAAGCGTGCTGCGTTGATCGAACGTCTTCTGAGTCGCAAAGAGTTCAGTGAAATTTGGGCCATGAAATTTGCCCAGTTGTTGATGATCAAGAGTACAAATCAAGTCAGTTACAAGTCAGCGTTTCTTTACAACCAGTGGCTGACTGACAAGTTTGCCAAGAATGTGCCGATTGACGAGATGGTTCGGGAATTGTTTGGTGCGACCGGTGGTACGTTCCGGAATCCTGCAACCAACTATTATCAGATTGAGCGTGACACTCTGAAACGCGCCGAAAATGCCGCGCAGGTGTTCATGGGAATCCGAACCCAATGTGCTCAGTGCCACAATCATCCGTTGGATCGTTGGACGATGGATGATTACTACGGGTTTGCTGCGTTCTTCTGTCAGACCGCCACGAAGAATGCTGAAGACTATCGGGAAAAAATCATTTATGACCGCCGAAGCGGTGAGGTCAAGCACAAAGTGACCAACCAGGTGATGCAGCCTAAATTCCTTGGGGGTGGTTTGGCAGACACCAAGGGGAAAGATCGCCGTGTCGTGATGGCTGAATGGCTTACCAGTTCTGATAACCCCTACTTCTCGACAAGTATTGCGAACCGGGTTTGGGCACACTTCATGGGTGTCGGGATTGTGGAGCCCGTGGATGATATTCGCGTTAGTAATCCTGCGACCAATCCCGAGTTGTTTCAGGAACTGGGAGATAAATTATCTTCGTACAAGTTTGACTTTCGGCAGTTGGTTCGTGACATCTGTAACAGCCAGGCGTACCAACGCAGTGCAACTCCCAACGAAAGTAACAAAGGTGACACTCGGAATTACGCTTATGCAGTGGTTCGCCGTATTCCCGCCGAAATGATGCTTGACTGTGTCAGTCAGGTGACCAATACCAAAGAGAAGTTTCGTGGTTTGCCACTGGGAGCTCGAGCTGTACAGATTGCTGACGGGAGAACAAGCACCTACTTCCTCGACACATTTGGACGGGCAGCTCGTGAAACCGTTTGTGATTGTGAGGCAACTACGGATCCCTCGCTTTCACAGGCATTGCATCTGCTCAACGGCAGTGCAACGAGTGGGAAAATCACCCAAGGCAAGGTGATCGCTGAGCTACTCAAGGATGATGCACCGATTGAAGACGCGCTGGATCGTTTGTACGTGCGATGTCTTTCGCGGTATCCAACGGAGACGGAACGCAAGGAATTGCTAGCTGCGGTTGAGCAGGCTCCGAGCCCGACAGTCGGACTCGAGGATGTCTTCTGGGCCGTATTGAACAGTCGGGAATTTGTGTTCAATCACTAATTTCTGGCAATGGAATCGTAGCTTCGGTGTTTCGAAGTTGCGGCAAAACAATGCTCGTGATCGCGACATGCGAACAGCTGAGTTGATTGCATCGGTGTCTTGTCACCGGTGCACCTCAATTGGTTCGTTGCTGATTGCGATTTTTTGCAGTTATCAGTGCACATCAACGCATGTGCAACCAAACCTTCAAAGCATCGATAATGATTAACCGATTATCTCTGAGTCTTGGCCTGGTTGTTCTCACCTTGTTGCCTCTTTCCGGCCAAGAGAAAAAAACGGAACAGGCGAGTCCGAATTTCATGGACCACGTGTTGCCCATTTTTCGCGAGCATTGTCTGCAGTGTCATAACGCGAACGACGCCGAAGCAGGGCTTGCGATCGACAGCTACGGGGCGTTGATGGAGGGCGGTGGTAGTGGCGATGTGGTAGCGAATGGGGATGCGTCCGCAAGCACGTTGTATCTTGTGATGACTCACGCTGAAGAACCAACGATGCCGCCCAACCAGGAGCCGATTTCCAAGGAGAAGTTGGAAATCATCAAAAAGTGGATTGATGGTGGTCTGTTAGAGAATAGCGGCAGCAAAGCGAAGAAACGAAAAGGCCCATCGCTAAGTTTCACCGCGATGGAGGGGGGAAAGCCATCCGAAATTGTCATGCCGGAAAGTTTGTGGCGGGTGCCCGTGGTTGTATCAGGACGTGCCGCTGCGGCATCTGCATTGGCCGCGAGTCCTTGGGCACCGCTGGTTGCTGTTGCTGGTCAAAAGCAGGTTTCCCTGTATCACACGGAAACAGGTCAGCTTGAAGGTATCATTCCTTTCCCTGAGGGAATCCCGCAGGTTCTTACATTCAGCGTGGATGGTGGGTATCTGCTTGTTGCTGGGGGAACGCATTCATCCAACGGAGTCGCATCGGTATACGATGTGAAGACAGGTGAGCGGGTCATCAAGGTTGGAGACGAGTTGGACACCGTGTTTGGTGCGGACGTCAACGATAACCTCAGCAAGATTGCTCTCGGCGGACCGCAAAGACTTGTCCGCATCTTTGATACTGCATCTGGTGAATCACTCTTTGATCTGAAGAAACATACCGACTGGGTCTACACCGTCGACTTCAGTCCCGATGGGGTTCTGGTTGCCTCCGGTGATCGTTCAGGAGGGCTGCACGTCTGGGAAGCTGATACCGGGCGTCTTTACTTGGACTTGGTGGGACACAAAGGCGCGATTCGGGGACTTTCATGGCGAGCAGATTCGAATGTTCTCGTCAGTGCCAGCGAGGATGGCACCGTTAAATTATGGGAAATGAATAACGGAAAGCAGCTGAAAAGTTTCAGTGCTCATGGTGGAGGTGCAACTGGTGTGGTGATGGCCAGAGATGGTCGAATGGTCACCTCAGGCAAAGATAAAACAGTCAAGCTGTGGAATGCAGATGGTGGAGCGATTGCCACCATGCCAGCGTTTGCAGAGCCTGCGTTAGAAGCCGTGATCACCCATGATGGTTCACGGGTCATTGGTGGCGATTGGTCAGGGCGAACGGTGATGTGGGAGGTCGCTGATCCCAAGAAGTTCGTCGAGCTACGGGCAAACCCACCTCATCTCGAACAGTACAAGGCATCCGTTGCCGAGCAAATCGCGAAGCTGACTGCCGATCTCGCCGCGGCTACCACTGCAGAAACCGCACAGCAGAAGCAAGTTGATACTGGGAAGGCGGCTCATGCTGGAATGACGGCAAAACTGGCTGAAACCAAGGCAGCACTGGCGAAAGCTAACGCTGACAAAGCTGCGAGCGAGAAAGCGATGGCTGAGATGCTGACGCAGAAACTGGCTGCTGAAAAAACGTTGGCAACAGGTAAAGCATCGATGGCGATGTTAGTGAAGCAAATTGACGAGGTGCAGGCCTCCGTCAAGGCCCAGCAGACTTTGGTTACTCAGGCGGTTGCACGGCGTGAAAAAGCAGGCACCGACAAGGTTGCAATTGAAGGGCAGCTCGCGAAAGTGAAGCAACAGAATGAACAACTCAAGGCTGTTGCCTTGGCTTCGCTGTCACGACTTGCGAAACGAGATGTTGAGATCGCTGCGATGAGGCAGGCAGCGAAAAACGCGGAGTTGGCTGCCGATACTGGTAGAAAAGTTGCAGAGACCGCAATTGCTCAGCTTGGCAGTCAGGCAGCTGAACTCGGGAAAACGATACTGACGCTCCAGAAAGAAGTTGGGACTGCAACTGAGCAGCAGAAAAAGGCAGGTGTAGCTGAAACTGCTGCTGTGGCAAAGATCAGCGTAGCGTCCAAAGCGATAGCTGCCGCGACTGCTGCGGTTGCGACGGCCAAGCAACAGTTGGGTGCGGCGAAGGACGATGCGGAAAAGAAGGTTGCCGCAGATCTGGTTGCGAAATTGGAAGATGACTTGGCGAAAGCAAATACCCAAGCAACAGAGGCGAAAAATCTTGCTGCTGACCAGAAAATGGTTGCCGCAAATGCGACCAAGGCAATTGCTGAAGCTAATGCCAAGCTGGTTAGTGTTTCCGCTGAAAAGGCTGCAGTGAATAGCAAGGTTGAGCCACTGAAGAAACAATTGGCGACGCATGTTACCGCCAAGGGTGCTGCTACGAAACAGATGAAAACGTATGACGAACAGTTGGCACAAGTTGCTGGCGAGTTGGCAACTGCGAAGAAGGCAAAGGATGAAGCAGTGCAGAAAATGGCGTTGCTTGTCAAAGAGATTGCTAAGTTTACTGCCCAACAGCAGGCAGCAGTAGCAGGCATTGGCCGCGAAGAGGCGGCGAAGAAATTGGGTGAAGCTAAGATTGCTGAAATGACTGCTGCACTCGATGCAGCAAAGCCAAAATTGGATGCCAGCCGAAAGCTCGTCGAGCAGACTGCAGCTACTCTTGCTGCTGTAATGGCAAAGCTAAAAGCGCAGCCTGCAGTAGTTGCTAAGCACGTTGCAGCCATCAAACAGATGACCGCAGCAGTTCCCTCTGTGGAAAAGCAGATCACAGCTGCGAAAAAGACAACGGATGAAGCGGTAGCGGGATTGGCAACCATGCAGACAGCCACGGGTGTGGCACGTAAGAATCTTGCAGATGAGACAGCTGTTCTTGAAGGGATCGATTCTGAATTGGTAGCCTTCAAGCAACAAAACGCAAAGTTGGCTGCAGAGTTGGAAGCGACTGCTGCGACCGCTGCCGCAAAGCGGAAGGATCTGGAACCTGTTCAGGCCACTCTGACAGGAATCGAGACTGCGGTCGCTGCACGCGAAGCTCAGATCAAGCAAATGGCTGATGCTATGGCCAAGCTTAAGGCCGAGCTGGAAGGCTTGAATAAGGCACAAACCGCGGACCAGGGCAAACTGAACGAAGGTCGCTCGAAATTGAATGACTTGGAAGCGGCGGCTGAGCAGGCCGAAGAGGCGGCTCAGGAAACGAAGGACAAAGTTGAATTTTTCCGCTCGGTTTACGGTGCCTGATGATGGCCTGCTTGTGAGCAGACAGGACGATTGAGATTAACCATCAGGGCCGGTGGTTCGAATGCCTCGCGGGAGAAAAGTCCTACATTGGACCCCTGTCCGGAGCGGTGGAACTTGGGGTGCGTGGACTTAGTCTGTTTTCCAGCTGTTCGACGATTGAGTGGCTGGAAAGACGCCTATTTCGTTGATCAATGTCTGGAATAGCGGTCCACCGCAAGGTTTGCCATCAGCAACAGTCGGCTCTCAGATTACGCCGATCTTAACGATTGGTCGAGGTTTTTACGCTGTTTTCCGGCGTCGGGGCCGAAATCGGCAACCATGTTCTATGCTTTTGCTGTCACTACTTGCGGTGTTTGCGTAAACTGTAGAGGCCTGGATCTTTCAGGGAAGAGCAGTGCTTTGAATCGCCCAAAGGTTGCTTTTCCTGCGTAGAAGGATCGTGTCGGGTCGCTTCTTTTCTCCTCTCAGCCAGACGCATGCGATTCTTGTCTCATCATCGCAGATTCGAGCAGAAAACGCGTTTGTCGCGTGGTGGAAGAAAATATGGACATTCGCAGATTGGTTTTTTAGGCAGATCCTGCTGTTTTGTCCGTGAATTGTTTTGGCCGATCGCCTTACTCTGCTTGGGGCTTTCTGCAGGTGTTGCTGGTGCACAGCCACCTGGAACGACTCCTACTCGGGATGTCTTTTCGCAGCAAAAGGAGGGAGTTGATGCGAGTGGTTTGCCCATTCGCGCTTTCATGTTCTTAAGTGAGTCGGACAACGTCGTTCTGATGCCCGGGTTGTCTTGGGAGGAATTCGAGCGGCTGTCGAATCCTGATTCGGTCGTAGATTCAAACCAGCAGTTATTCAGTTTTCAGTCACTAGTGATCAAGGGTGAGGTTGAGGCGGAGCGATTTGAGGGTGAGGTGTCGCTGAGCATTCTGGTCGCGCCAAGTCAGGGTCAGTGGATACGCATCCCTTTGCAAATGGGAAATTTCCATCGTTTGAAATCGCCCAACATCACTGGGATCGAAAATTACTTCATGACACTCACGCCTGATGGTAGTGGGCATCTCTTGCTGGTGAAAACTGATCAGCAACAGGAAGTGAAATTGCGGATGGAAGTTTCTGCGCGAGTCGTGGCCAGCACGGTTGCCAAGACACTCAATTTCAAGTTGCCCGGGTGCCCTGAATCGAGAGTCGATTTGACCGTAGGTGCAGTTGGAGTTGAGGGTGAGATTCTTGGTCGGGGTGATGAGGTTTTGGAGACGAAAGTTGTGCCGGGGGAGGGCACGAATTTCCAGATTGAGTGCGGAGGCGGCAAGTATTCCTTGCGTTGGGGAAGTTCGTCACGCACAAAAGATGATACAGCTCTCCTGGAGGTTGAAAGTCGTATCAATGTTCGTTGGGACTCACCTCAGGATCCATTGATTGCTGACTTTTTATTGACGGTTGAGAACGTCCGCGGCTCGATAGATTCTTTTCAATTACGCTTGCCGCCCGGTGCGGTCGTGCTTGATTCTTTGCGATTAGGTGACAGTGGCCGGACGATTGATTTGGGTGAGCCCGTTCTGGGCAGAGATGAGGAGATTCGCGACGTCATTATTCCTGCAGCAGAACGAGGATCTCGCATTGACCTCAGTTTTGAATTGCAGCTGCCAAATGATAATGCGTCTGAATCGAACCCACTTGATTTCCACGTCGCGGAGGTGGTCGGATCACTGCGGCACAAAGGCGTGATTGCTGTTGAGACGGGAAGCGATTATCGGTTGCGATGGCTTAGTAGCCCGTGGGTTGATCGTGTGATCGGTGAATTGGGTGAGGATGCTGTTAATTCAGGTCGCACGTATGAGTTCAGATTTGAACGTGCTTCGTTCGAATTGCCGCTTTATCTGGGTGAAAAAGGTCGGCAATTGCGAATGACAAGCAATTCGATTCTCGATGTTTATGACGCGACTGCCAATCTTGACATGACCATTTCGATCAACGGGCAAGTGTCCAAGGGGCTTCTACAATTCAATGATGCAGGTTGGCAGATCAGGGAGATTCAAGACTCTGAGACTGGAGAGTTGCTGGATCTGTTTGAAGATGATGATCGTTTTTTGAACATGCGAAATGTCGGAAATGGCGATCTGTCCCAGATCAGGATTTTGGCAGAATTGCAATTGAACCCAGAAAATGGAGATGTCGGCTTCTATCTGCCGACAGTGACTGATGTCGATGGTGCAGCGAGAGTTCAAAAGGCCACACTTGATATCAAGAGTACTGGGCGTTCAATGTTGGTCGTTGATCTTGCTGCTTCGGTGGGATTGACGCGTGGAATCGTTGCCGGAGCGGACGTGTCCGTGGCCAAATCATCCATGATCAGTTATCAGATTCAGACACAGGAAAAACGTCCCAAAGTGGTTGGTGCATTGGTCGCTCAACCACCCAGAATCAGTCTCGCCAGTGAGGCTGTGATCGAACTCTCAGGGAATCAGTTGAGAACGGATGTGGATTGGACAGTGACTTCCTCGTTGGATTTGGAAGGGAGTTTATTTGTCCGTATTCCAGATGCCAGCAGGCCAGCGACTCTGAATGAAAATGGAGATTCGATTGGTTCAGTGGCACAAGAGGGTGGCAATGAGGACACCCAAGCACCCGATGACGCGGAAGATAATTCTGGGGGTGCCAAAGAACCGCTCGGTCCTAATCTTGACGAACCGTGGGTGGTGAGTGTCAATGGTGCACCGGCGAAACTTAAATACGTTGATGGCGACAGGTATGAGTTGATATCAGAGCGACTCGCCATGAATACGATGGAAATTACCTGGCGTCGTTTACAGGATTTGAACGCTGCTGTTGGTGATGGCGCTGTCATTTCTGTGCCCCTGCCAAGTCCTGGTGTGCTTGATGTCACGATTCGTGGCAGCATGGGTGTCACGTTGAGAGGGGATCAGGGGTTTGATCTGGTTTCGGCAGATCGACAGAGACAGAAGCGTCTTGATTTAGTGACTTTTCCACGTGACCCTCTGCGTCTCAAACTATTGTCACGATTGACCAGTCAAGAAGAGTTGACAGTTCAGAAAACCATATTGCGGACCGTCGTAGGCAGAAACCTGCGTCACGAAAGTGTGTACGCGAAAGTACAGGGTGGAGGCCGATTCCAGGTGGGTCTGCCATCGGATGTCGTTGATGTGTCTGTTCAAGCCTTCATTGATGGCAAACCACGTACAGTTCGACGTGAAGAAAATACTCTTGTCGTGTTGCTACCCAATGACAGGGAAGCCCATGTGGTCGATTTGCAGGTCTGGATCGCGCGAGAGACACCTGCATCGTTTTCGAATATCAAGCCTTTGCTTCGATTGCCATTCGGTGTTGGACGCGTTTATTGGCAGATCGTCGCACCATCAGACGGGCATGTTTTGTGGGCGTCACCAACTCTAGGGCGGAGCATGAGTTGGCGTTTTGATCGGTGGAAACTATATCGACAGCCGAGTCATGATGATGTTCGGCTTCTGCAACTCGTCGATGCGACTTCAATTTCGATGCCACCCGGTAACCGATACCTGTATATCGGATCCGATCTACGTTCATTTGAGGTTGTGATTGTTTCGCGTGTAGTACTGTGGGTGCTGATCGGTTCGATTGTATTGCTTGCGGCTGTTGTGTTGACAAATTTTCCGAAGTCACGCCATCCTTTGACTGCGGTGGTGCTTGCGGTGATGTTTGGAGGCTTACTTGCGATTGCTCCGGATGCAGCTGTTTTGGCAGGCCAGTTTGGAATCATCGCGTTGGTGCTGGTTGTTGTGATGATCGCTGTGCGTGTGTTGGTTTCACCCGCCAAGAATGGACGCGTATTTAATTCCTCTGTGATCACAGCGGATCAACCTCGCCCACCATCAACCCGATCTTTGGTGCCTGCAATTGCAGAAGATCCGGGCGTCACTGCGACAGAGGCCTTGGCTGAACCGGCGCCCACCGAGGTGACCACGTGAGTCACTTTACACGCTGCCAAAATCGAGACCGGCGTGATTCAGAATTGCAACTGATGACTGGATCTCTTCGTGCTGATAAAGACCCATGTGCGATTCGGAAGATTCCTCTTGGGACCTCGGTGAATCGCCGTTGTCTTGTTCTCATTCTCATTGTTGCACCCATTTTTGGGTGGGTTGGACTGTTTAGCAGCTCGTTAAAATCAGCGGTGGCGCAGGATGTAAATGAATCTGAGAACGTTCGGGAAGTCGCTGGGCAGAACCAGAAAACAGAAGGTGATGACAGCCGTGCCACCGCTGGAGCCGCTCAGGAAAATGTGAATGGACAACCGGCAAACGCAAAGTTGTGGCTGCCAGCTGTGCTCCCAGATGGTCGCCGAATCACACCGATTGGTATGTACCAGTCTCAAATGGATGAGTTGGTGCCGAAAAATTACCATCCTGTTTCGTTGGAGCAACTCAATCTTGCAATCGCAAAGTGGACTGCACGAGCTACTGATGATCAGACCAGTCGGTTAAAGGGTGCTGTTTATTGGGTACGGGTTGTCGGTGATACTCTTGTAAGTGAGAAGAGTATTCTGGGTATCGAATCTGATCGCACCGACCAAGTCCGGCGATCGCTGGGAAAGGTCAATCTGGCTATCGAACAGCCACCGGGGTTTTCACCAGGAAACAACACAGTCCCATGGCTGGAATCAGAGCCCAATGGAAATCTTGTGGCCGTGTTTCGCGGTGATGAAGTGCCAGGTAGTAGTTCGGAGATCCGGTACTCTTGGAATTTACGGGGTACTAAGTCTGCAAATGGTTATTCCTTTGACTTGAAAATTCCGCGAGCTCCACAGGCCAAGTTTTATTTATCTATGCCCAGGGGTACCTCGCTGCGTACTGATCAGGGAGTCTTGAGGGTTCGCTCAGGACCCCCGGATGAAGCAAGTGACTTCACGTTCCGGGAGCTTTCTGAGGCGAATGAGTCGAATTGGGCAGTCGATGTAGATTGGTACGAGCTTGATGCGGGTGGGCTTGATGCGATCACCATTCATACTCAGGTCGAGTCAGTGAATTCAGCCCCCGGCAGTTTCATTATTAGACGTTCTGAAATGCAGTACGAAGCCGAGCGTCGGGGTCTGAAATGGGCATGCAAAATGGCCGTCCAAGTATCTGAGGCGTGGCAGTTCCCCGAACTATTCATTGGAGATGCAACCGTTACCACGATTGAACTTGGTGGTGAGCCACTGCCGTTCTCAAAATCTGAAACAGCTGATCGTCAAGGTTACTTGCAAATCAAGTTGCTGAGTGACGTTGTGAATGAAACGGATAAGTTACTGAATGTGGTTGTGCGGGGGCACAGTCGTTGGGAAAGTGCGCAGGGTTGGTGTGAGCTTCCGATGCCGATTTGGGTCGGCGATACTGTTGCGCACGCAACGGTGGTTGATGAAGCTGTTCTGTCGGTGCGAGAACCGTTGCACATTCTGAATTGGAAATTACCAGAGCATTGGCAGTGGGTCAGCCAAGGCATTGAGGCCGACGTCACAACCGTCACTGTGAGAGGGCCAGCGATCACGTCTGAATTTGATGGTGGTGCGTCGAAGTCCAGGAATAGTTTGTTTGCTAAAAGCCGCTGGTCACGTATTCAGTTGACGAATCAGGCAATCTTTACCCAGAGCGAATCCGCGCTGCAGTTCAACGTGGTTGATGGCAGATTGCAGGCCAAAGCAAGGATTGAAATCGGAATCGATTCGGATCGAGTTGAGCCCGTCGGGTTGCTTGTGCAAGGGGGGTGGGTTTGTGAATCACTCACTCTCCAGCATTCAGGTCGGGTCATTGAGAACCCGAGGATTCGGGCGGGCGAAATTGTGTTTTGGCCAGAGAACCAAGATATTAAAAATGGCACAATCCTGATTGAGGCTGAAGGCAGCACTGATCTGATTCAGGAAAGCAATGCAAGACGGAGATCTGCGAACAATCCAATTAGGAATTTGAACTCAGAGAGAAAAAATATCACAGCTGCCAATTCTGCGGGGAAAGAAGGGGAAAACGGGAATCGTAATCCGGATACGAATCGAGCGATGGCGACGCGTGTACCCGCAAGTTGGTTTTTGAGATCAAAACAGGCTCGCGGGAAAGTGATTGCTGCTGTAACGCCCCCCAAGGACCTGAACTGGAGTGGTGAAGTGGCGTTGCAACGCGGTTCGTTCGATCCGGAGTTGCTGACACAGCAGCAACAAGCATTCTTTTCGAATTTGAGTTCTGAAACACTTTGGTTTGAGCCTACTTCGGGGCGCACACCCGAATTGCTGTTGTTGAAGCCAAGTGTTAGTTTCAATGCTGCAACATCCTTCGATGTCAGGCGTCTTGGTGAAGAAAATTTTGAGACGTTGGAGATTGAAATTCAGTCGGATGGTTTGTTTCGAGAACGATTGCAAGTCCAGACTGGAAGCTTGGAGGGACGTGGTGAGTTTCTGTGGTCTATCAGTGACAGTGCTGATGGATCCACGATTGGTTTGCCAGCATCAGACGTTTCCGAAGTAGCTGGTGCTTACTCAATTGACCTTTCAGAACGAAACTTGCGCGGTCGGAAGTTGATAGCCCGCCGAACTTATAAGACCCCTGCTTCCATCGAAATGCAGTTGCCCATTGTCAGTGGGGCATCATCACAGAATGCCATCGCGACTATTGGTGAGGGGCTTTTGGTCAGTCAGAAACCACCTGACGTTCAACGCGTTCCAAGACGGACGTCAGCTTGGACATCGGAAGCAAAAAGCTCAGATAATGAGCTTGATAGTGATCTGAATATAGCGGTCAACGAAAGTGATGTTGAAGTCGCAACCGTCGATGGCAGTACACAACTCAGGTATGACGCCATACAGTCGTCTTCGATCACGGTGCGAAGGTCGGATGTGAATCCGAGCGTGACCATTGTTTGGCGAGAGCAGATTCGCGTTGAAGCATCCAGTCGTGGTACTGATCGCATCGAAGCGACGTATCGCGTCTCTCCCACCACGCCCCTGATTGTTTCGTATGAGCCCGAATTGCAGTTGGAATCGGTAATCCGCGATAATAAGCCAGTCGATTTGATGTCGGTGCAGCGGAGACCTTTGATTCTTGAGCCACGATCCGATACCGAGACAATTCAGGTTGTGTGGAATCGTAGTCAGTACGGTCCAAGTTGGATGCGAGAATGTAGTCTGCCTCTGATTGATGTGTCCGGAACTGTACTTAAATCGGAGTACCGTCTGGTGGCTGCTTCTGACACGTTTGCCCCACTTGCATTGATCAGGGGTGAGCAGGGAGGGCAGGGGATTGCCGCCGTGATTGCCATGCAATCTGGGGAATCAACGACTTTGGTCCGTCGTAATATCGCATTGGCAATGGGTTGGTTATTTGCGCTGTTGACCTTTGCGGTGTGCTGGTTCATTGCAGAGCGATCACCTTCTGTTGTTGCTGGTATTGTTGTTGTCTTTACAGGTGTTCTCTTCCTTTGGTGGCCTTGGAAGATCGCTGTGATTGGCTGGTTCATTGTTCCGGCGATTACCGCGGCGTTGCTGGCAACGAGTCGTCATTGGTTGTGGTTTGGCCAATCTGGTAGCGAGCCATCGAAAATTGAGGGCGGGACATTGGTTGGGTCGAGGGATGCGTCGCATGATTTTTCGCTTGACACCGCAGCCAGAGTGCTGGGGTTGTTGATCGCGATTTCACTCTTCTTTTCGGCGGTAGTTGTTGCGCAGGAAAGTGGGGCAGAGTCGGTGGACAAAGAGCCTACGGCTGGCAGTGTCACTGATGTCAATGTATTGGTGCCGATGGACAAGGACGGAAAACATCTCGGCTCGATGGTTTACATTCCGGGAAAGATATACTCCCAGTTATTTCAGCGTGTTAATCGTTCGGAGCCAAAAGATGCCCGCATCGCCGTTGCAGACTACAGGGTCAATATGCAGCCTGATTTGGTGCAAGCAGGCATGGTTGATGGGTTGAGCATTGAAGCGGATTATCTCATTCATCTGGAAGATGGTGAGCAGGGGGTCAACGTGGTCAGAATTCCAATTCCCTTCGCCTCGATTCGAACGGCAAAACTTCTGAGTGATGTGAGTCGGGTCAGTCGCTTTGCTCCGGATAAGGACGGTTGGACAATCGCCACTCTGCCAGCATCCGGGTACGTCCGGATTCGATTCTCACTGTTGGGCACGGTTTCGCTGAATGAACCGTGGGTGAAAATCTCTGCGACTATTCCTGCGGTTGCCTCCTCTCGCCTTGTGGTCCAGTCTGAGCAGAATGTTAGTGCTTTGCGGGTGGCAGGTCGGTTACTTGACGAAACAGAGTTGCGACGATGGAAAGAAGATCTGGGGCCAACTCAGGAGCTGGCCATCGAGTTCCGCACGTTGCAGACCGCGAAAATCGACGTTCCGAGAGCACTCGGGAGGCGATATCGTGTTAATGCCGGACGTAAGCAAGTTACCATTGAATGTGAGGTTGATCCGCCTGGATTGATCGCGGAGGGTGAGACCTTTCAGTTTGATATACGCGATCCGATTATGCCGCGACTTACCTCAGGTGACTGGCGTCTTGAAGGCAGCGAACTGAAGAGTTCGAACCGAAGGCAGATGATTCTCACGTGCTTGGAAGATGATCCCGGCCCCATTGGGCTGCTTTGGACCCTGCCTCCAACGGTTTCTGATGAACAGAATCCTGACTCCGGTGAAATTCAGATTCCTGAGGTTACCGCGACTTTCGGTGAGAATGGTGATGCTTGGCTGGCGCTTTATAGCGATGCAAAATTGCAGTTCAATGCGCTTGATGCGAGAACCAGTGATGCTTTTTCAGTGGATGACTTCAATAAAAGGTGGAGAGGTTTTACCGAAAAAATTAATGACCGATGCTATGTGATTTCAGGTGAATTACCCTCACTGACGTTGAGTGAACGACTGAATCAACCACCCGCAGTCAGTCAACAGCATGATTTGAAAGTCTTGAGTGATCGTCTTGAATTGACTTATCGCGCGACCTTGAGTCCCGGCACTGATCTAGGCCAAAGGTATTCGTTGATGTTGCCTGAGGATTTGGAATTGTTGCAGTTGACCGTCAACGGTGAACCCTTGTCAGTGGAACCAATTGTGGTGCGTGGTAGGGCGGAAATTCCGTTGCCAAGTTTGCTGCCGGGTGTGTCGAATGAAGTGAACGAAACGCAAATTGACGTGGTCGGTGTACGACGATTCAATTGGCGTGCAAAGAACCGGTCGCAGACCTTCGTTCCGCCTCGGATTACACTGACACCAGAAATTGAAACCATCGACCAGTATCGCATTTCGCATGATCGGTCGACAGAGTTGGTGACGGTAGATCGACCTCTTCCGGATTTGGCAGATCCCAGTGGTGCCTTCACTGAGCAGTCCTTGGCCGAAGGTTGGATCCCGCACGCGTTTTGGGAAATACCTGCGAATGCCAAGGTGAATGCAACGAGTTTGGGGGGGCGTTATCGTGTTGCAAAACGTAGTGACGCATTCGATTGTGACCAGGAGATTGTGCTGGATCGAGACGCCGGGGGATGGCGGATGGCAGTTCAGGTTAAGTTTCTTTCAGAAACACGTCCTGATTTCATTGATGTTGAAATTCCGTCAAGGTGGTGTGAACTCGATTCTCTGGCTGTTGAAAATGCAAGACTTTGGACACGTCAGCCATCGGTCGATCCATCGCGACAGATCATTCGTATTGCTCTCGATTCTACGAATTTGAATGGCAAGGATGTGATCATTCGAGGTCAACTCGTGGGCGCGGATTCAGCGAGGGTAGGTGTGCCGTCGGTGCGTGTACTGGGACGGGGCAAACGACGCGTCAGGATCAATGTCCCGAGTCGTTTTGGAGATGAAAAATTGCAGTGGCGAGAGCAGGCAGTCAAGGCGGTGCGCCCAACCGCTGAGAATCGTGCGAGGTATGAGTGTCAGAGACCATCGTGGACCGTGGATTTGGCTCCTTTGCCAGAAGTGGACGTCGAGCCCGAACTATTTGGCGTCGATGTTGAGGTATTTCCTCAAAGTGATGGTGTTCTGGTGCTGTCGCATTGGGACTTATTTCCGGGGGGCTTGGATTCGGTGGTTGTAGAGCTGCCACCGGGTACAAAGCTGCTCGCCGCGTGGGCGGCCGGCCGAGCGGTCGTTGCCGAACCAATCAAACTAGCAGAAAGCGATGAGCAGGCAACGTTGATACGGGTGCCACTTGCGTTGACTCGATTGGTGCAGCCGATTGAACTGTTGTTGGATGCATCTGCGTCAGTCGCAAGGCGAGGTGAGTACCTGCCGGAGTTGAAAAATATTCCAAGTGCCGTGGGTTGGCTCACGCACTACGGCGCTGGCGATCGAATCAATTTGAAAGACAAGCAACCGCAGCTATTATCCGAACGTGGTTTGTCTCTCGCCCGTGCTGTGGTGGAATCTGTTGAATCACTGGATCGTCTTTCGCAGAGACCGGCTGTTGAGATTGCGGCGTGGTTACAATTGTGGTTGAAACGCTATTGGATGATAGCTGAATCATCCGGGCATGTGGTTCAGTTTGCAGATGAGATGGGTACGAATGCTCCCCTTTTGGCGAATAACTTTGAATTGCAACTTGGTGCAACGGTTACGCTCGCTGACCGCAAACGCTGGAAAGAGCTCGACACGAGGATGGGAGTATTTGTTGACCGATTCTTAAGTAAGAAGGAAATCTCGGAAACTCGGGAAGCTAAGTTTTTTCTCTTTGATGTAGGCGGTTTTGGGGGGTTTTATCCTAAGACCGTCGTTGATTTGGGAGTCAGCGATTCTGTGCCAACTGTTCAGGTTGAGTCTGAAAGTGACAGTGGCTTGAGGAATTTGCTGGTCAATAGCATTACTTTGGCGGTGATCATTGCATTGCTGAGTTGTGTTGGTCCATTGCAGCGTTACGTGGTTCCCATGGTCAGGCATCCTGCATTCTGGCTCGCACTTGTTGGTATCTTTGGGTTTTCTGTGGCCCCCGTGCCCGTGGCTGGGGCTATCCTTCTCGTCGCGATTTCGTTGCCAGTGTTTCCTTCCTGGCGGTCATCACCGGCCCGCTGAATGCGTTAGAATTTCTGCTTGCTCGCGGATAACCTTAGGTTGCTGTTTGATGCAGTGCAGAGTCAATGTTGAAGGTGTGGTGGCAGGGACCGCAACAGCAGACCGCAACAGCGATTTATCGAAGTCCATCACGTTGTTACGAATGGAAATTCAGTGGTAATGAAAAGTCAGCTCCTCAAAATTCGCATCCGTGAATTTTTCATCGTTGCCTGTGTCTGGTTGGGCCTTGGCCCAACCTCTGTGTACGCTCAGAGTAGCATTGGAAAACAGAAGTCTGGCGATGCAGTAGGCCCACAACTGATTGGTAACCAAACGGACTCAGCTCACACAGTTACCAAAATTCATGACTCGTTGCAGATGCGCCCGGGGTACCTCGTTCAGGCGGTTGCGTCAGAGCCGTTGATCGCAGATCCGGTAACGGCAAGGCTTGATCATAAGGGCAGGTTATGGGTGGTGGAGATGCCTGATTACCCGATGGGGCCTGGTGAAGGAGAAGCTCCATGTGGAAGGATCAAAATTCTCAGGGATACGGATGAGGATGGTGTTTTTGATCTGTCTGTCGTCTTTGCTGACGAGTTGTTATTTGCTACCGGTGTGCAGCCGTATCGGGATGGGGCCTTTGTGACACTGGCGGGACAGATAGTGTTCTTGCGAGACCACGATGGTGATGACCAGGCTGACGAACGTGTTGTTCTTTTTGAGGGTTTTGCAGAACAGAATCAGCAACTGCGAGCGAACCATCCCACTTTGGGTCCGGACGGGTTTATCTACGTGGCAGGTGGTTTACGCGGGGGATCCGTCAAAGCAATCGATGCTCGTTACGAGCCCAAGGCAAAGCCAGTAGATCTTCGTGACAGGGATTTCTGCTTCGACCCTGATGGTGGATGGTGGGGCTCCATTCCAGGCAAGAGTCAGTTTGGTGTTTCGATTGATGACTTTGGTCGGCGATTTGGTTGCAGTAACAGGAACCCGGCGATGATGTCTGTGTTGACGTTGGATGCTGTTCTACGTGATCCACTCTTGGTAGGACGTGATGCGATTCATGATGTTGCCTATTCTGCAGAAAAGTCACAGGTCGTGTCCCAGGCTCAAGCTTGGACCACAAGTAATCTACACTCTGGACAATTCAGCGCTGCTTGCGGAGTTTTTGCTCCGGGGTGGCGTTCTGGCGACAACGAATGGTTGCTTGCCTGCGAACCAACGGCCTACATCGTGCAACGTCAAAAATTGTCTCGAGAGGGTAGTGTCTGGAAGTCCCGTCGCGAGGCGAAATCTAGCGAGTTTTTATCGTCAACCGATGAGTGGTTTCGGCCCGTTGACATCACCGCTGGTCCACAGCAGTCGGTTCTGATTGTTGATATGGCCCGAGCAGTGATTGAACATCCTGACTTCATGCCAAGTGAGCTCAAGGCCCGTCCTGATCAACGTGATGGCACTGCCCTGGGAAGAATCTGGAAAGTGTCAGAGGAGTCAGAGGAGCCCCATGTTGTCAGTCTCAAGACGACCGATGACGCGATCAATTGGTTAAAGTCAGATTCAGCATGGCAAAGAACGTCAGCGTCACAGTTTCTGCATGAGCAAGGACTGTCTGTGTTGCAGCCTCTCAGGGACTTAGTGCTGAACTCACAAGGTAGACCCGCTGCGCGTTCTCGTGCCGCATGGCTACTCAATAAACACGGATCTTTGAGTAAGCACCATGTTGTTTCGCTGATGAACTCTAGTGATGCACGATTGCGGGCACTTGGTATTCATTTGTCACAGGGACGACCTGAGTTATTGAAAAATGTCCTGGCGCTGGACGCTGACTCCGACCCTCTGGTGGCGAGGTGGGTGGCTGCGGTGGCCGGTGCGGCATCTGATTTTGCGTCTTCACGTGTACGAGCGCTAGTCAATATTGCCACCCGGTGGTCATCCAAGGATGAATGGATTCGTCTGACAGTGGCGAGTGCGGATTCCTCATTGCTGAAAGAGCTATCTCGTCAGTTGGCGAGCCAGAATCAGACGGATGTTCTTTTGCTCACGCATTTGGTGGAACGAGTTGGTATCGAGTCGCCTGCGACTGCGACCGCGATTGTTCTCGCTGCAGGTCCCAAAGCGACTGCGGATTCGACGTTGAATCGCAGGCAAGTGGATTTGTTGAAGGCATGGATGCGGGGAGTAAGGAGGTCCCGGCAGGTAGTTTCAAAAGTGATCGCTGCTTTACCTGATCATCAGCGAGTTGACTTGCAGACGCTTGCGTCGCACGCTTTGAAGACAGCGCAGACATCGACCGTTCCTGGTGATCTGCGTGCTGCCAGTCTCTTGCTTGCCTCAGATTTTGGTCAAGTAAAATCACCCCTGCGAGAACTGGTTAGGGACATTTCCGCACCGGATTTGAGAGCTGCTGCTTTACCATTGAATTTGTGGAACGACTCGGAATGGACGCGAGACTATCTGGTTCAGAATCTCACCGGGATGACCATGACTGTGCGTTCGGCAGCGGTAGCCGCATGCGTGAGACGCGTCGAGGATGTGAAGTGGTTCTTGCAGAAAATTGAAGCGGGCGAGATCCCTCGAACAGTGGTTGACCCAGCAACTGCAAAAAAATTGCGACAGCACCCTGACGCAGTGGTCAAGGCCGCTGCTGGCCGCCTGCTAGCCACCGATCCTAATCGGGAAAAAGTACTGAAACGCTATGCAGGCTCAGCCAAAGCGTTGGGGAGTGCTACGGTTGGCAAGAATCTGTTTAAAGAGCATTGCTCAGCCTGTCATCAGGTGGGAGGTTTGGGAACCAATGTTGGACCGGACATCAGTGATTCGCGTACAAAAACTCCCCAAGCACTTCTGACTTCGATTTTAGATCCCAATTCAGCGATCGATGCCGCATTCATTCAACATCAAGTTCTGACAGTGGATGGTCGAGTGTTGGACGGTTTGTTGGTAGGAGACGCAAACAACACCGTGATCCTTCAGCAAAAGGGAGGGAAACGTGTGGTGATTCCACGTGATGAGATTGACCGCTTGCAGGCACCTGGCGTGTCGTTAATGCCGGAGGGATTCGAAGAGGCACTTAGTCCTGACAAGATGTCTGACTTGCTTTCTTACCTTAAAAACTGGCGGTATTTAGACGGCTCAATTCCCGGAGATATCCCAGGCCGAAACTGAGTGAACTGAAAACCGGCTGGGTGTGACGTGACAGGCTCTTCTGCTGCTGTCAGATCACGCCATGTGACCAGCACCCTATCAGCAGTCTCTACCCAGAGTTGCTTTGGCAGAAATGAGAAATGTAAGATGAGTAATCAGAAATGATGATCGAACAGCAGAGTGATCGTCCCCTGAGGATGGGGCTCATTGGAGGGGGAGGTAATGGCTTTATCGGTAAGGTGCACACCACCGCAGCAACACTGGATCGGGAGGCAGTGTTGGTTGCTGGAGCTCTCTCTTCAGATCCAAAAAGATCTCGTGAGTCAGCGTTAGCAATGGGAATTGCACCCGACCGTGCTTATGGATCATTCCGTGACTTGATCAGCGAGGAAAAGTCACGGCCGGCAGACGATCGAATTGATTTTGTTTCGATTGCCACGCCAAATCATACGCACCGTGAAATAGCTTGCACCGCACTCGACGCCGGGTTCCATGTGGTCTGTGATAAGCCGATGACAATCACCACTGCTGATGCAGATGCGATGGTATTAGCCGTACGCAATTCGGATTGTGTGTTCGCACTCACTCACAACTACTCGGGCTATCCACTGGTGCGTCAAGCGCGTGAATTGATTGCCAATGGAGAGTTGGGTGACTTGATTGCGATTCGAGCAAATTACGTGCAGGGATGGATGCATGGCATGCATCCTGACGAAATTCCTGCACGGGGAGCATGGAAGTCAGACCCAAGCAAGAACGGGCCAGCTGGGTCGCTCGGCGATGTGGGGACACATGCTTTTCATTTGCTCCAGTTCATCACAGGTATGACCCCATCGACAGTGCTTAGTCACATGCGGTCCTATTCATCTCACCATGACTTGGATGATTATGGACACGCGATGCTTCAATTCGCACAGGGTGCGACGGGCATGGTCACTTGGAGTCAGGTGTCACACGGGCGTTTGAACGATTTATCGATCGAAGTGGATGGTACTAAGGCATCATTGGCATGGCGTCAGGAGGAACCCAATCAACTGATGGTGCGTGCTCTGGGGCAACCGACGAGGATTTACGAAAGAAATCCAAACGCTGATTACACTCTACCTTCCGCAGTAGCCGCCTGTCGTTTGCCGGGTGGGCACCCAGAAGCATTTTTTGAGGCGTTTGCCAATGTTTATCGCGACGCTTTTTCAGATATGCGGAGGATCATGCGGGGTGAGAACTTGGGTTCAGAAACTGTCCTGTACCCTTCTGTCAGCGACGGAGCAGACGGCGTTCGATTCATGCAGCGATGCCTGGAAAGCGTGAAAGCCGACGCGACTTGGCAAGCCTGGTGAAAAGATCGTCATGTTGTCAGAGAGGCAGTTCGCTATGGTTTCGGTAGCCCAGTGGTTTCTCTCTTTTCATCACCGGTGTTGATTGCCTGATAAACCGTCCAAGCACGCTTGCGTTCACCATGTGGGTGGTCTTGGGTTGGTAGTGTTCGAAGCCCAAGCTTCAAGCCACCCTCGTCGGGGTGATCGACCCATCGGTGGTAATGAAAAGATTCGATCCATGGAAATTTGCGTATCTTTTGCATTGCGTAGTGAAGTGACCCCGCCTGTCGGTTCTGATCCGCTACCTCATAAGTTGGAGTGTGGAATCCTTGCTCACTTAGCAACACACCTCGTCTTTTGCCATTGCTTTGTTTCATGGAAGTCTGATTCAGAAAATCGCCTAGCACATGCAGGTTCTGAATGGTGATCAACGGGCTATCGAAATGGTTTTCGATATTTGTGTCCTGCCACGCTGTCTTTGCAAAGAGGCTTTGTGGGTAAGGGTGATAGGCAACTCCCCAGGCAAAGTCACCTTCTTGGCTGGAGTATCGTTGCAATGCAAGTAATGCCTGTTTGGGAGACAACTGCTCCCAACGCTTCGGATTGATGACGTTCCAATTGTGTGTAAGCGAAATGAACACGCGGGCATGCGGATTGAAGGCTCGAGCCGAGTTGTGGATCATTCGCATGGATCGATAGTAGGTCTCCAGATAGATCTCATCGGGTTGCTTTCCCATGTTGGTCCAGACCGGATGATAATCCACTTCATTGTGGGCAATCCAGTTGGTGATCACACCCGGTGCTTGGTTTGGCTTGCTGTACCGTTTGGCGATACGACTAAGCAAATAACCATAGATGGTGGTCCCGCGAGAGGTGCTCATATTGGGCATGGTGTACACGCCACCCTCAGATTCTGGATGTTGCAGTACAGCATGTATCTCGCTTCGCTTTGTTCTTGGAATCAGAACAATTGCCGTCACGATGATGTTGTGTTGTCTGCAATGATCGACGAGTCGGTCCAAGGCGGTGAATGCTGAAGCATTGAAGTAGATCGGAGGACCGGCTGAAGGAATTTCTTCTCGACCGGGGCCGTCGGAAGTGCTGATGAATCGATGGAGCACCAGATTTATGGTCACTGCTTTGATACCTAGCTCATGCAGATCAGACTTTGGACCCCGCGAGCTGAAACCACTCAGGCCCTTTTGGTTCTCGGGTCGTAATGGGGCGTTTGCTGTGAAGTTGTTGGTCTTGAACTCATTAGCAAAGTGCCGTGCAGACAGGAAGGCATCCCGTTCGTCTTGTCGTTTCGTGGCCTTGATACGCCAGCCGCTATAAAGCCGATCTCGGCTGCCAACCCTTCTTGGCAGAACCACGGAAAACTGATTTTTTTTTAAGTTCAGCAAGGATGGTAGTGTTATTCCAGCTTCATTGATTTGCACATCAGGGGGAAATTCGACGAGTTGTACTGATACTTCTGGTCTGTCATTTGACATTTGTAGCATCTGTCCAGCCAGTGTGATCGTATCCTTCTCAATCAGTACTTTGGTGAACTTTGCGGGGAATGACGCTGCCGCATATTCACGAATCGCTTTGGCGGATATTTCTTTCTGTTTTTCCAGCCTAATTCGATCCGCAGCAAAATCGCGTTCTCGCTGGGTGGGTGGACGTATTTTGATGTTGCGAATTAAAAGTTTTCGATCGGGTCGGAGACCGAGATCCAGTCTTATCTGCGTAATATTGTTGGGTAGTTTTCGTCCTTTGGGAGGGTGAATAGGAACCGCATATTCTCGCCATCCCTCTGCGACAGGAAGGTTGGGTAAACTCAACTGCATCTTGGAACTGATGGGTGGCCCAATGAACAGTGAGACATTCTCGATACCGTCAGGGCAGAAGTATTCAAACGACAATACTGGTTCACTGAGTAGCAGGGGTGTTCTCCACTCCCACATGATGAATGGGTCATTCCCTGTCGTGGTTATGCTGAGGCTGCCGTCTTGCCTGACTAAAACAATCTGGTTGGTCCGCAGCGGTTTGTCGGGAACCGTAATTGATTGGGGCTGGTCAGCTTTTAAAACATTCAGGCGACAAAAGCTGTGCTGTGCAAAGATGCAAAATAGCACTGTCAAACAGTTCACAATTGCTACCGATTTTTTTCGGTATGTAGTGTGTGTGGCAGTGGTCAGGTTATATTCGTGCATCGAGAAGACAAATGGAGATCAGTGGGCAAATGAAAAAGCAGGAACGAGCAGGAGTGGTGCGTGAACGGTTGGGTGCATTGTACCCTGACCCACCCGTTCCTTTGGATCATCAGGATGAATTTACGTTATTGGTCGCTGTTCTGTTGAGCGCGCAGTGCACTGATAAGAAGGTGAATGAAGTCACGCCTGAATTGTTTAGACGCGCTCCGGACCCTGGTTCAATGCGTCAGTTGGGTGAGAAGAAAATTCTATCTATTATTCGGCCGCTTGGTTTGTCCCGGCAGAAAGCGAAGAGTCTGGCCGGTCTCGCTGCGATGGTCATTAAAGAATTTGATGGAGAGGTGCCACAGTCGTTTGAAGGGCTTGAGAGTTTGCCAGGTGTCGGCCACAAAACGGCGAGTGTGGTGATGGCGCAGGCATTCGGAGTCCCTGCATTTCCGGTCGATACGCACATTCATCGTCTAGCCCAGCGATGGGGACTCTCCAGTGGAAAAAATGTGGTGCAAACCGAGAAGGATCTAAAAAAACTCTTTCCTGAGTCCGATTGGAATGACTTGCATTTGCAAATTATTTTCTATGGACGGGAGTATTGCACTGCGCGTGGTTGTGATGGAACCAAGTGCCCTCTTTGCCGTGAGTTGTATCCGAGACGACGAACACCAGTCGTTTGGCGTAAGCCGTAAACGCAACTGAACCACGTTTGCAATGAAACGGAGGCCAACATCGATGTTGGTGCTGGTTTTCTTGGAAAGCAACTGGGCGGCGAGTTGTGAAGTTACGATGACATTTTGTCAGTAAGGGTTGTTGATCAAGCAATGGGTGAATAGCTAAATCAGAATTCAGATTGATTTGTCAGCACCAGATTGTCACGATGAACAACATTCTCATAGGGACGATGGCCGAGGATTTCTGAAATGCTTTCGCTTGGCTGTCCGATGATCTGATCAACTTCCGTGGATGGGTAGTTGATGAGCCCGCGAGCGATTTCTCTGTTGTTGCGATTATGAATGGAAACAACACTGCCTTGTTCGTAGGAGCCATTGCTTTCAGTGATACCGATGGCAAGTAGGCTGCGACCATGTTGGCAGACAGCGTCAACGGCCCCATCATCCAGAACAAGAGTGCCAGTAACACGCGCAGCACTGCTGATCCACCGCCGCCGCCCACGGATTGCTTTCTCCGGAGGTAGGAACAATGTTCCAATGGGCGTGTCTGAAAAGATTTTGTCCAGAACCTGATCATCTCGCCCGGGAGCAATGATCATGGTTTGGCCGTGCGAAGTTGCTACTTGGGCAGCCTCGAGCTTACTCGACATACCACCTTTGCTGTGGTTGTTTTGCTGATCCTGTGCGAGGGCGAGAACTTTCTCATCAATGGTTTTCACCAGATCGATTCGCTTGCTGTCTGGGTGATCAGGCGGCCCATCATAAAGCCCATCGATGTCAGACAAAATGATCAAAATTGCTTCGGGTAGCAGGCCTGCTACTTGCGCTGCCAACCGGTCATTGTCGCCAAAAGTAGTCATCAATTCAGAAACAGCAACGGAATCGTTTTCATTGACAATGGCAATGGCGTTGTAGGCATGAATCTGAATGAGGGCATTCCGGACATTCAGGTAGGCGTTTCGCCGTCGCAAGTCTTCTGCGGTTAAAAGGACTTGCGATGCGTGTCGGCCCATATTGGCGAGAGACGATTCATAAGCCTGCATCAGATCCGTTTGCCCGATAGCTGCTACAGCTTGTAATTGTGCCAAACCACTAGGACGCTGCTCGAGGCCCAGTTTGCCCATCCCAGCGCCCACGGCGCCGCTGCTAACCATTACCGTTTGACGGCCTGTGTCGGCAATTCGGCAGAGTTGTTCAGCCAGTAGGTCAATTCGGCGACGGTCCAATTTGCCATCAGACGTCGTGATCACACGGGTGCCCACTTTTACGACCACGCTGCGGGCGTGTTCGATCGCGGCAAGCCGCAGTGCCTCGGTAGTGGGTATGTCCATGGATCGACTGGGGTAAATGATTTTTTCCGGACTTTTTAGTGATTTTACCGCCGGTTGCGTGCAAAATGCACCAGCTGCATCAGTTCCATTGTCATGGGGAATCGACGAGCTTGGAAGCCCGCTGTACTTTGGGACGCTGTGCGATGCACGATAGCGGTTTACTTAGCTTCTGCCGGTGTTCGACATGCCGGTTCCGACTTCAACGGAATACCCTCGATATGAGCGAAATACATCACGAGTGTGGTGTTGCAGCCATTTACCACTTGTCAGGTCGTGGTCGCAGTCCGCTTTGCACGGATGACGGACCACGGCACATTTCCCGGCTGCTGCCCCGAATGCTGTTGGACATTCAAAATCGTGGTCAGCTTGCTGCTGGTATGACGACGTTCAATCCGGATTGTGCTTCACTGCTCAAAAACCGGAAAGATGTTGGAACCGTCACGGAAGTCTTTCGGTTGAATCATCGTGCCAAGGCAGAGGCTCTGATGAAGTCACTGGCCGGACGCGCTGCCATCGGGCATGTTCGCTACGCCACCTGCGGTCAGGACGATCGTAATTATGCACAGCCTTTCGAACGGAAACACATCCACAAACGAAAGTGGTTTAGCTTCTGCTTTAATGGCCAGCTTTCAAATTACGGTATTCTGAAAGAGCGATTGCTCGCTGATGGAGATCATCATCTGGCACTCGACACCGATACAGAGATTATTCTTCACGAATTCGGGCGCTTGTTAAGTAAGTCGCAATCACGCATCGACTGGATCGATGTGCTACGAAAAACGACTGCCGGATTCGATGGTGCCTACAGTCTCGCTTTGTTGACTGCCGAAGGCGAGATGATTGTTGCTCGTGATCCATTGGGTATCAAACCAATGTGCTACGTGCACGAGGGACCCTTGTTTGCTGCTGCCAGTGAGAGTGTTGCGCTGCTCAATCTTGGCTTTGAGAATGAGCAGATCAAATCATTGCCGCCGGGACATGCAATTGTAATCGATCCGAAAACTGGATTCCGAATGGAACGATTTGCGCCAGAGCAAAAGCCGGCCCATTGCTTTTTTGAGTGGATCTATTTCGCAAATGTTGCCAGCACACTGGATGATCGAAGTGTCTATCTGAGTCGAACCAAACTTGGTGTTGAGCTCGCGAATGCTGAACGCGAATTT
>Ga0315316_10000274_pt1 | contig 32879 bp, 30 predicted proteins | sample M160m3416metaG_FD_203702 | JGI IMG/M metagenome (GOLD analysis project Ga0315316, IMG submission 203702) | Ammonia-oxidizing marine archaeal communities from Monterey Bay, California, United States - M1 60m 3416 | ecosystem: Environmental > Aquatic > Marine > Intertidal zone | place: USA... | reverse complement strand
TCATCCAAGTTTGTTATATCTCCGCTGTAACTCATACCCCCCATATAGGGCGTTACGGCTGGGTTATTAGCCCTGAACTGTAACCAAGCAGTTACTCTGAACCCATGAAGATCGTGGCAGCTGTATCCATAGCGTTCGTAATGTTGATCGGTGTTACTGGATGCGGTTCAGATGACGACGTGCAAGCTGAAAGCCGTGTAAAAAATGCTGTGCAAGGTTTAGATGTGTCTGATGCTCGTAGTGTATTTGTCCCTAGCGAAGGCAACTGCCGGGTCCTCGGATACTCCCAAATGTCCAAGGAGAGCTTCCTTAGCATCCTCGACGAACTCATATTCCTCGCCGACCGCAAATCCTACAGCGATAGAGAGATGCGCGACCGCTTCCAAATTGATGATCTCAGCTTACTCCAACTTGAAATTGACCTCGCTGACAGCGTAGACCGCGCCCTTCTCGACCGCCTCCGCGACGACGTAACCATGATCCGCAACCCCCTCGACCTCGCAGACGGCAGCTACATCAGCGAAGACCTCAAAGGAATGGACGCATACCTCGACGGACTCAGCGTCGACGTCAAGGAACTCAGCGACCTCAACGACCTCGACGCCCCGCTCGACGACCTCCTCCACCGCATGGACCGTTCCCGATTTCTCCTCAGCGTGTTCACAGAGCGCTTCGACGACCTCGACGACCGCCTCCAGCTTCGCTACGTCCTCGACCAGTGTGCTATTGAGGCGAAGAATAGGGAAATTCTTAGTCGACGTCATCACCCTTATGTTTATTGCGATGAGGGAGTCAAGCGGCCTTTCGAAGTTGCAGTGGAGCAGTTCCGTGTGGATCTGTCATTGTTCAGAGCCGCTCAAAACGGTAAGAACGATCAATCGTTGACTGAAGAACAGCGTCAAGGCCATAGAGAAAACTACTCAAGCGCTTACCACGTTAAGAGTAAATCGGCTGCTGCTGCGATAAAGGTCGTAAATGAGCGAGGTTTCAATCTAGATAGCACAAACAATCCTGACAATCTAGACGAAAGTTTCTTGACGGATTGGGACAGTGCGATTTGTGGCGATGCTGCGTCGGATAGTGGGACAGATGCGCCTGAGGGTGATGACGTCGACGGGGGTTGATTGTCCCAGGGCTGACTCAAACCGCTGTTTTGGTCTGTGTTGGTGCTTAACTGACGTTGGTGCTTTATGATTTGCCATCTGAGACAGGTTTGGATTCATCGGTCGTGTGTGAGCTATGAGCTATGACCAAACAACTGGAATTAACGAAGATCCGTTGAGTGTAAACCCTTCGATGGGCGATGATCCTGGATCTCGGACCTTTGCTGAGGATGAGTTCGAGTGCCCTCGTTGTCATCAACAGGTTTCTGCTCGGTTTTATGGTCCGTGTGCAAAGTGTTCTGTGCAGCTGCGTGAAAAGTACCTACCCTCCCCTACTGAGGTTGAGGTCGAGAAATTCGAACCAAAGATGAATGTCACTCCGAATGCTGTCGCAACCAAAGACTAAACTGTGGGTATGGGTAAGTTTTTTAGACGCCGAGAACGTAAGGCCTTGAAATCTATTTCACAAGGGTTGGGTGATCTGAAACGTGAGATGGGTGTGCTCTTAAATGACCCTGCCCGATTGAAGGAAACTCAAGCTAGGTATCTCTATCCCCAGAACAAGTCGACGACGCCCCAACAGGCAATGGTGAATACGCTGGTGCTGGCCACTATGGGTGGAACCGCCACAGATCTTGCATCGGATGATGATTACCGAGTGCCCGTGACCCAGCTGGGATCTGCAGAGATGAAACAAGCCGAGGTTATTGCTATGCGCCGGTGCCAGGAATGGGCAGCTGAACTGAGACGTGAGTAGCGACGAGTCGGAGTTTGACCGTGAGGAATTCGAGGACGGTTTTGAGTCCTTGGAGCGGAATTTGAAGTTCTCTGCTTTGCTGCTTTTTGGAACAATCTTGATTGGGATTGAACTGATAGTTGATTAATATAACGGGCGCCCAGCTAGTTGATACCTAGTGGCACTAACGCACTCGTTTAAGGCAAAAACCTAAGGATTAATATTCTCAAGTTTTTGGATAAAGGGCTTAGGGCTTGCAACAATATCTAGCAACCCTCCTCTAGAACCAACTAGGTGAAGAAGGTGGTTGACAGTTGCTTCATCAACTATCTCTGTAACTGAGCCATCCGAGAATATCGCTGCTGTGAACGGATAGCGGTCACGAACCCATTGAATTAAATCCTGCGGAAAAGTTCTCCCATATCGCCATAAACAAAACGTATTAACTTCGAAAATCAGTATCGGCTTAAATTTAGAAAGAGTGTTTTCGGCACCTAAAAGAACTGCCATTTCACTGCCCTCAACATCAATTTTTATGAAATCAACAGTCGGTAACGCTAGTTTTCTAACGGTGTCATCAACAGTTACAACGTCAACTTCAACGGCTCCTAAATCATCAGCCAAAAACCCCCAACCGCTCCCATTCCCGTCCTCATGGAACATAAGTGAACCAGGAGAAGATCCAGCAGCTTTTTCTATTACCGTCACGTGCCCACCTTCAGAGAGACGAATTGTCTCACGAAGCGAGCGGTGGACAGATGGTGCGGCTTCAAAAGCTATAACTCTGCCTTCAACAAAGTATTTAGCCAACGCCGAGGTAACTCCTCCTATAGAAGCTCCAATATCGAGAATGATCGGATTCGCTTTTAATAGACGAGTAGCAATTTTAACTGATGGTTCAAAGAGCCAGCGCTGTTCTAAACATTGCTGAAAGTAGAGATCATTTTGCTCGCCGGCGATAAGAACGTCAATGCCTGAAACCGTTACCAAACCAGTTTCTAAATTACGAGCCATTAGCCTTATCGTACCTTTTATAACGACAACATATAGCTGCTCGAAAACTGTTTGTTATTCAATTTGAAATCGTAGTGTAATACCTGTGGCTAATCTAGAACAAATGGCTCATGAAGAAAAAAAATGGGATTTTTGGATTGATCGCGGTGGCACTTTTACTGATGTAATTGGGCGCAGTCCAGACGGGGTGACTATTGCTTATAAGTTGCTCTCAGAAAACCCGCTTCACTATCCCGATGCGGTAATCGAGGGGATTAGATGCGTTTTAGAACTAGAACCAAGTGAACACATCCCGCTTGAACAGATTGCTTCTGTCAAAATGGGTACAACAGTGGCCACGAATGCACTATTGGAACGCCGAGGGGAACCAACACTCCTTGTTATAACTAAAGGCTTAGGAGACTTGTTGCAAATCGGGTACCAAACTCGGCCTGATTTATTCGCGAAAGATATAAGACTTCCTGAGATGCTTTATTCCAGTGTTCTGGAAGTTGATGAGCGCGTAAGCGCAAATGGTGATGTTCTCCAACCGCTCGATCAGCCAGAAGTTGAATCCAGCCTAAGGGCGTCCTATGAAAGTGGTGTCAAATCTGTAGCGATTGTCCTTCTTCATGGTTATCGCTACGTTGCGCACGAAAAACAAATAGAGCAGATAGCCCGTAAAATTGGTTTTGAACAAGTCTCGGTAAGCCATCAAGTCAATCCATTAACGAAGATGGTCCCAAGAGGTGACACGACCGTTGTGGATGCCTACCTATCACCTGTTTTGCGGCGCTACATAAACCAAGTAGAAAATCATTTGAAAGACAGTGAAAACTGTCCGGCATTGATGTTCATGCAATCAAATGGCGGTTTAACACAAGCGGACCAGTTCAGAGGTAAAGATGCTCTGTTGTCTGGACCTGCAGGTGGAGTAGTTGGAATGGTTGAGACAGCTCAGCTTGAAGGCTTCAACCATCTCATCGGTTTTGACATGGGGGGAACATCAACGGATGTAAGCCACTTCGCGGGAGAACTTGAAAGAAGCAACGAAACTGAAGTAGCAGGGGTTCGCGTACGTGCCCCGATGATGGATATTAATACCGTTGCCGCAGGCGGCGGTTCTATAGTTTTTTTCGACGGGACCCGACAGAGAGTAGGGCCTGCTTCTGCAGGTGCTCAGCCAGGGCCAACGTGTTACGGAAATAATGGGCCACTAACTATCACCGATTGCAACGTAATTTTAGGCAAACTCAGACCCGAATATTTCCCGAAAGTTTTTGGTCCTAATGGAGATGCTCCATTGGACATTGAAGGAACCGTAAAAAAGTTTGAATTATTAAAACAAGAAATATCAAAAGCCACAGGTAAAAAACAAACAGTAGGGGCAATAGCAGAAGGCTTCATTGAAATAGCTGTAGAAAATATGGCTAACGCAATAAAGAAAATTAGTGTTGAAAGAGGCCATGACGTTAGCACTTACACTCTTTGCTGTTTCGGAGGTGCTGGTGGTCAACACGCTTGTTTAATCGCTGACAAATTAGGAATACAGACAGTTTTTCTTCATCGGTATGGTGGAGTGCTTTCTGCATTAGGAATGGGCCTTGCAGATATTCGTGATGTCAAAGAAGAATCAGTTGAGCTACCGCTATCTCAAAAATTGATCGCCGACTTACAAGAAACATGGTTAGAACTGGAGACGAAGGGCCAAAAAACTTTAGCGAACCAAGGAATACAGCTTTCAAACATTGTTACTGTAAAGCGTTTGGCTATTCGATATGCAGGTTCTGATACAGCGATACACGTAGCATTTGGTAAGAAAGCTGAAATTATAGAGAGTTTTGAACGGCTTCATCTAGCCCGATTCGGGTTTATATCACCAGAAAAAGAATTAATAGTTGAATCAATACAGAATGAGGCGTCGAGCAAAAAAAAATCCAATTTAGATATAAACGACACATTTCAGCCGACGAATGAAGCCACGATCAATCATCTTATGACAATTGGTGGTGAAGTGGAAGAGGCACCATTCTTATTTCGATCTGCTATGGACTCAGGTACAAAAACGCCTGGCCCAGCTGTAATCATAGAAAAAAATGCAACGACTGTAGTCGAACCTGGTTGGCAAGCTGAGCTATCAGATGCAGGATCTCTCATCCTACATAGAATAAAAAAACAGATGGCAAATATCGATCTAGCGATAGACGTTGACCCAATACAACTAGAAATATTTAATAACTTGTTTATGAATATTGCTGAGCAGATGGGTGTTGTCTTAGAGAACACGTCTGTATCGGTCAACATTAAAGAACGGTTAGATTTTAGTTGTGCGATTTTCGACGCTGACGGAGAGCTAATTGCCAATGCCCCTCATCTACCAATTCATTTAGGCTCAATGAGCGAAGCCATCAAAACCGTGATTACCAATAATCCTAATATGGCTGATGGTGATGGATTTGTTCTTAATGCTCCCTACAACGGTGGAACTCACCTCCCCGATATCACAGTTGTCAAACCAATATTTGATAAGCACAGCAATGAGAAGCTTTTCTATGTGGCAGCTAGAGGTCACCATGCTGATATAGGTGGCGTAGTCCCTGGTTCTGCTCCCGCAGACTCAACAACAATTAACGAGGAGGGCATAGTCATAGATAACTTCAAACTCATTGAGAAGGATCGGTTTTTAGAAAATGAGATACGAGCGCTGCTAGGGGATGGCCCCTGGCCTGCGCGAAACATTGACTACAACATTGCCGATTTGAAAGCTCAGGTTGCTGCATGTGAGCGAGGCGCTTCTGAACTCCAGCGAATAATTAGTTACTACGGCTTGAAAGTAGTTCACGCGTATATGGAACATGTAAAAAATAATGCGGAAGAATCAGTTCGTCGCGTTATCGCCAACCTGGTTGATAGCAGTTTTACTTGTGAAATGGACGATGGAAATAGAATAGTTGTAAGCATTAGTGTGGATCCGATAGCAAGAAGTGCAAAAATAGATTTCACAGGCACAAGCGCCCAGCATGCAGGCAACATGAATGCTCCGCAAGCTGTATGTAGATCAGCAGTTTTATATGCCTTTCGTCTAATGGTTGAGGACTCAATCCCGTTGAATGCTGGCTGTTTGAAGCCGCTCGAAATAGTTATCCCAGATCCATCTCTAATAAGTCCTCATTTCCCGGCAGCTGTCATTGCTGGCAATGTAGAGACAAGCCAATTAATAGTTGACACATTGCTGGGAGCGATGGGAGTGATGGCCGGTTCCCAAGGCACAATGAACAACTTCATTTGGGGGAACGATGAACATCAATACTACGAAACTATATGTGGCGGGGCAGGAGCTACTGCCAACCAAGCTGGCGCCTCGGCGGTGCACACCCATATGACAAATACTCGCCTGACTGATCCTGAGATAATGGAGATTCGCCATCCAGTTCGTCTGGAACATTTTCGGATCAGACAAAATTCTGGTGGTGATGCTAAAAACCCAGGTGGTGACGGGGTTAGCCGACGGGTTAAGTTTCTAGAACCGATGACGGTAAATATTTTGTCCTCAAGGAGAAAAATAGCGCCCTATGGTGTAGGCGGTGGAGAACCAGGACAGACCGGAATTAATATTCTTATACCTTTTGAGGAAGAGCAATTGCTCTTAGAAGGATTTGCTCGATTCGAGGTCGAAGCAGGTGATTCTGTTCAGATAGACACACCCGGTGGTGGTGGGTACGGCTTAAAAGCTACGGGAAATAAGAACTAAATGGGTTCATTCCTGATTGCAGAACTAACTAGTGAACGCTTTAAAAAAGTTTTAAGGGTTTGACTATTGCGTCTAAACAATGAGATAAGTAGGGAATTTGTTTTTCGTAGCCCTTAAATTAAGCAGTCATGCGGCTGTCAACCTACGCTAATTGATCTACGTGGTTCAGGGAGAAGTAAATGCCCCACCCTATTCAGACAAAAGAACGAATGACTTTAGTTGAGCAAGTAGCTCAGCTCGCACCAAGCTTTACTTCGCGATCAGCACAATATGATAGAGACGCTTCTTTTCCTTATGAAAATTGGACGGAGCTCGCTGCAGAAGGTTTTCTTGGCCTCTGCGCACCAAAAGAATATGGCGGGTATGAGGCGGATTTCGTTGGGTACGCTCTCGTATCTGAAGAACTCGCGCGTGCCTGCCCGACTACTGCCCTGACGTTTAATATGCACACCGCTACAGCGTTGCTTGCCGGTTGGATTTCTGAGGAACTAGATTTTAATAATGAAATGAAGCAACACCTTAAGCGCACTCGCCCGGCGTTATGGGAAGGAATGTGCTCTCAACATCTTATTCACTCGCAACCATTCTCAGAAGGCAGAACTCTCGGAAGTGAGTCACCTGTGAATACCATTGCAGTACCAGTAGCTGGCGGGTACAGAGTTACAGGAAAAAAAATATTTGCGTCTTTAAGTGGTGCAGCTGACATCCACAATGTGGTTGCGATTGTTGAAGGTGATAGAAGGCTGAGGCTTCTTGGAGTGCCAGCTGGTAGCGATGGCCTATCTGTTGAAGGTGTTTGGGACCCATTAGGGATGAGAGGAACTGATTCGCGAAATTTGATAATGAATGACGTATTCGTCCCAGGTGACAATGAAGTTGTCCCGCCTGGAGCATTTGATGCAATGAGCCGACGATTCCCGTACTTTTACATGACGTTGAGTTTCAGCTATTTGGGCCTTATGAAAGCTGTTGTAGACACTACTGAGGAGTATCTGAGAGGGGAACATGGGGTTGAATCCCGAAAGGATAACCATATAAAACAAGCTGGTTGGGCAGGTATGCAACTCAAGTATGACCAAACGCAAGCTCTTATGTACCGGGTGTTAGAAGAGTCATCTGTAGACCCTTCACCAGCAGCGTTGAGAAGAGCCTGGTCTGCGATGATAACTACTATGGAAGGTGCTCCAGCGATTGCTTCCGAAGCAATACGTATATGCGGAGGCAGATCGATGCTTCGTCCAAGCAAATTAGAACAGCATTATCGCGATGCTCGGTGCGGAGCCACAATGCTTCCGTGGAGTGTAGAGGTTTGTTTGGATCGTCTTGGACGATCTGGCTTGTATTGAAATTTTGGTTAGGTGGGTTTTCAACTAAGAATCTGTCGCGTTTGGGATTAATGTATTTGAGTGAGAAAAATTCATCATTTTATTGGCGGTCAGAAGCAAATAGGGACAAGTGGCCGTGTGCACAACGTCTTTGATCCATCAAGCGGGCTAGTACAAGCTGAGGTGGATTTAGCATCGCTGGATGATGTCAATGACGTAGTCACGGTAGCTCAAGAAGCAGCGTTATTGTGGAAAGAAAGTTCCTTGACGCAACGCACTCAAATAATGTTTGCGTTTCGTGAAATTCTTTCAGCTCGTGCAAATGAGTTAGCTAAAATAATCAGTAGCGAGCATGGAAAAGTGATCTCGGATGCTTTTGGTGAGGTGGCACGCGGCATCGAAAATGTTGAATTTGCTTGCGGTATTGGCCAGCATTTAAAAGGGGAAATAAACGAGCAAGTTTCAGTAGGAATAGAGGTTTATAGCTTGCGGCAACCTTTGGGGGTTGTGGCCGGAATTACGCCATTTAATTTTCCAGCCATGGTTCCGTGTTGGATGTTTGCTACAGCAATAGCTAGTGGGAATACCTTTATTTGTAAACCTTCGGAGCGTGACCCGTCAGCCTCAATGCTTATCGCTGAATGGTTTAAAGAGGCAGGCCTGCCAGATGGAGTCTTTAACGTACTGAACGGTGACAAAGTTGCTGTAGATGGGTTGATAGACCATCCAGGGATATCAGCAATAAGTTTTGTGGGTTCTACACCAATAGCACGCTACGTCTATGAACGTGGGACTCAGGCGGGAAAGCGGGTTCAAGCTTTGGGGGGAGCGAAGAACCATATGCTTGTATTGCCAGACGCCGATATTGAAATGGCTGCTGACGCAGCAGTAAGCGCTGCATATGGATCTGCTGGCGAAAGATGTATGGCGATAAGCGCGGTAGTGGCAGTAGGCACTGCGGCTGATGAGATAGTCGAAGCAATTGCAAGTCGTATCCCCAATGTGAAAATCGGACCAGGCGATGCACCTGACTCAGAAATGGGACCTCTAATTACAGCAGAACATAAAGAAAAGGTTGCCGCATATGTGACGCGAGCTCGTGATGCGGGAGCTGTAGTAGTGGAAGATGGAGCAGATCAAGATCTTCCTAAAGACGGATTTTTTTATGGACCGACTTTGTTAGATCGGGTAACGCAAGATATGGAGTGTTACCGAGATGAGATATTTGGTCCTGTGCTTAGTGTGGTGAGAGTAACTACATTTGAAGAGGCGATTACACTTATTAATTCAAACCCCTACGGTAATGGAACTGCGATATTTACCCGTGACGGCGGTGCAGCACGTAAATTCCAACACGAGGTAGAAGTGGGGATGGTAGGAATTAACGTACCGATTCCAGTACCTGTTGCATACCATTCTTTTGGCGGCTGGAAAGCATCACTTTTTGGTGACGCACATATGTATGGACCTGACGGGGTCAGATTTTTCACGCGAGCGAAAGTTGTAACAGCACGATGGCCGGACCCGGGGACAAGTAGCGTTGACTTAGGGTTTCCGCGCAATTAATAACTAACTTCTATAGTTAGTTTTTTTGTAGAACATGAACCACGCATACTGCTCCAATACCAACCATGTGGGCTAACGCCGTTTGAGCGTTCGGCTGTTGGCGAACCCCTGCTTCCCCGCGTAACTGACGGGTGATTTCAGCAATCTGTCCGACTCCGGTTGGCCCAATAGGGTGACCCATAGCTAAGAGCCCTCCGGAAGGGCTGATAGCGCATTTACCGCCAATATCTAGGTTTCCTGATTGGATGAGAGAAGCTGTTTCCCCAGGCTTTGTTATGCCGAGCGCTTCGGCATATAAAAGCTCTTCAATAGAAAACGCATCATGGACTTCCAAAACATCGATTTCCGAAGGCTCGACAGATGATTGATTAAAGGCAAGCCGAGCTGTTTCAGCAGTTAGAGCGGCATCAATCCCATCACCGGGCGGATACAAACCTTCGGTTCGAGTAACCGAGGAAAGTATTTTGACTGACCGATTTTTGTCAATCCCGAGTTTTTTAATTCCTGCCTCAGAAGCCAAAATAACCGCGGCAGCTCCTTCCCCAACTGGACAGCATTGAAGCCGAGTAAGCGAACCGGAAATAGGCTCACGCATTATCTCTTCGAGAGATCGATGCTTTTGACGCTGCGCGTATGGGTTGTTAGCTCCATTTCTGTGGTTCTTAAACGCAACGGCTGCGACTTGCTCGGGCTTGGTCCCATGCAGGTGCATGTACTCTGAAGCTAAAAGAGCGAAATGAGTGAATGGCGCTATAGCGCCAGCTTCGAGATTATTGATTCCAGCTCGTGCCGGCGCAGCTCCTAAACCACCAGACTGTTTATCAACTCCCAAAGCCAAGGCGATATCTGATTTTCCAGAAGCAATTTCTAAAGAAGCTAGAGCAACAGCGGATGATCCGCTCGCAGAGGCATTTTCAACTTGAGTCATCGGAATCCCGGTGGCCCCGAGCCGACTTAACATGATTCTGCTAGCACCCATTCCTAACATTGCTGTGCCTGTATAGGCAACCTCGATACCGGGCCAACCTATGTCTGCGTCTTTTAGGGCCTCACGAGTAGCGGCTAATCCAAGTGAAACGTAGCTTTGCGAACTTGTACGTTGATATCGGTGAAACCCAATGCCGACCACGTAAACAGGATTGTCAGCTAAGACATTTTTGGTCATTGCTGAACCAACCTGAAACGTAAATCAGCCCATGAAATACCCTCTGAGTCAGGCTTGCTAGCTGCAATGATGCCTTTAACGAGCGACCCAACTTTCGGGTTGTGGCCCTCGATGATTCCCTTAATTAGTGGGCCTTCAGATAAATTAATAACAGCCACGTTAAAGGGAACTTCGGGATGCGGGTGGTGGTGTCGATGAACGGTGGCTACTGCCTGGATGGAGCCTGTTGGTGAAAACTCGTACGAATCTATTTCCTCGCTTGTAGATCCGCAGTTTTCACATCCGTATGGGTCTCTAGGAAAAGTAAGGTAATCACAGAGTCTGCAAATCCCTCCGACAATGAGGGGCGGATCGACGAGTTTGAGAAGATCTGGGTAGCGAGAACGCAATGTAGTCATGATGCCTCCAATTAGAAGATAGTCACAAAATCAGGCGTGTGAATCCCGTAGCTAAAGCGGCGATGGTTACAACTGCGGCCATTGGCCACTGACGCCAGCAACAAAGCGCTGCAGCGGTAATGCCAACTACTCGAGCATCTATTTGTAATTCTCCCTGGTGAGTCAAGGTCTGCAAAGCTATTACTGCACTTAAAATGGCAACTGGTATATAGCTGAGGACGATGATCCAAGGACCAGAGAGTCGCTTAGAACTGGATAAGGTCATACCCAAAACTCGTTGACCGTAAACGCCAGCAGCGATAAATAAAAGTGCTCCCCATGTCAACATACCGTTTAATGGAGTTCTTTGGGACGAGTGTTTTTTTTGCGGAATCCGAGGAGCGCAGTGAAAGCCGCTAGGAGGATTGGCAGACCACCGGGAATGAATTCCACAGTCCCAAGAGCGATTGCAGCCCCAGCTAATCCAACGATTTTACTAAGCCCGTGGTCTAACTGACGCCATAATAGTGCAACAAATAACGCTGGGAACATGACGTCTAGGCCGAGCGCCAGAGGATCAGAAATGATATTGCCGACTAAGACGCCGACAACGGAACCTAGCCACCAAGGTATTATGAGCCACAGTGACAAGGAAACGTACACGCGTTGCAGGTTGCTATCTTCTTCTTCACGAAGAGCGAGGGCCACATTAGGGTCAAAGCAACTATAAGCGGCAAAAAGTCTTTTTTTACGTGATGACCAGAGACGGGGAGCGATAGTAGCGGCGAGCAAACCAAATCTAGTACTAACTATCCAAGAGCTAAGAACCCCAGTCACAGCGCTTCCTCCCGAAGCGGTGGCTGATGCAAAGGCTAATGTGGCTGTTGCGGAATTTACTATTAGAGCAGCTGCCACAATCAACCATGGATCAGTCCCAGCGGTGCGGTGAACAATTGAGACTGTTATAGCCACTGTGAAGTACGTAAGACCGATCGCCCATGCTTCCCCACGAACTAATTGAGTCCCAGTTGGTATTTGCTGCACATTACATACTGCCAGAAATGACAGTTGCTGGGCAAAGCTTTCGTGAGTTCTAACACACTTGGACATGATTTTTGCAGTCTGTCCGTTAAAAGTAGACCCTAGCGTTAAGGCAAGCTAGACGAACTATTTATACGTTCTCTGGTAGAAGTTTGGTTTGTTCAAATTTTGTCACTTCTATTACTAAGAGCCAATCTTCTTTTGAAGCGAAGTTACCGATAGCTACTTCAAGAGAAACTAAAAAGAATAAAGATCCTGCAGCGAATAAGACATTGCAGTGTTTTTTGGCCTTATTATTACATATGAGTGAAGTTGTATGGGGTGAAGCACCCAGCCTCCAGCGTCCACTTTTAGTGGTCGCATTTCAAGGGTTGTTTGATGCTGGCGAGTGTGCCACTGGGGCAATTGATTGGATAATTAATCACCATAAAGCTCGTCGTATCGCTCACATTGATCCCGAAGAGTTTTATGACTTCCAAGAAGTACGACCCGAAGTGTATATCAATGAAGAAGGTGATCGCTTAGTTCGGTGGCCTTCTTTAGACGTTCACGTAATCGAAAATAATTTGTCCCACGATCTAGTTTTGTTGCAGGGAATTGAGCCAAGAATGCGATGGCGAACGTTTTGTGAGTCAGTAGTAGAAATTGCGACCGATACTAATTGTGAAATGGTTGTAACTCTTGGAGCTATGGCCGCCGGTGTTCCGCATTCAAGGCCTTCAGAAGTAAAAGGCAGCGCGGCAAATCCTGAGCTGGCGCGACGTCTTGGTTTAGATCGACCAAGTTATCAAGGGCCTACTGGGATAATAGGGACGTTACATGATGCCCTGGACCGAGCTTCGTTGCCCGTGGTTTCTCTGAGAGTTGGGATACCTCATTATGTCGCCGGGCCTCCAAATCCAAAAGGCACTCGTGCTCTTCTCCAAGAATTTGAGCACGTCACAGGGGTCCTGACGGGTTATAACGACCTTGACGTGAGCTCACTTGAATGGGAAGAGCGTGTAGCTGATGCTGTTTCCCAAGATCCGGAAATAATGGACTATGTCCGTCAACTTGAAGAAGAAGTTGAAAGGGCATCTGAGACAGATCTCCCATCTGGTGACGACCTTGCTGCAGAATTCCAAAAATTTCTGCGAGAACAGCGCGACGAATAGATTACGTCAATTTAAATGTTTGTTGATTGTTGTCGAAGAAAATGATCGGCTAATACTAAACAAACCATTGCCTCAACCATAGGAACGGCTCGAGGTAGAACACATGGATCATGTCGACCTTTGGCTTCAAGGACTTGTGAATTATTTTCTCTATCCACTGTCTCTTGTGGTGAACTAATCGTTGCAGTGGGCTTAAAAGCAACACGAACAAGTAAGTCTGCTCCATTGCTAATTCCTCCCTGAATGCCGCCACTATTATTAGTAGTGGTTTTGGGCGTTCCTTCTGGTCCTGGAACAAAAAGGTCATTGTGCTCTCGACCGGTCATTAAAGTACCGGCGAAACCGCTCCCAATTTCTATTCCCTTAGCTGCGGGAAGAGACATTAATCCGCTAGCTAAATCCGCATCTAATTTGTCGAAAACTGGTTCGCCTAAACCTGGAATCATCGATCTTGCTACGCAAGTGACGATGCCACCCAGGGAATTACCATCGCGCCTAGCTGAATCAATAGCTTCCGTGATTTTAGATGCGGCATCAGGGTCAGGGCATCTAGTTGGGTCTGCTTCTACATCGGCACGCGTGAATGAATTTAAATCAATCTCAGCCTGAATTGAAGCAACTGAGGTAACACAGCCCAGTACTTCTATCCCCGCTGCTTTTTCAATTATTTTTCTAGCAATTGCTCCGGCAGCCACTCGCCCAATTGTCTCTCGGGCAGAAGCCCTTCCACCACCTTGCCAATTACGTATCCCGAATTTTGCTTCGGTGGTGTAGTCAGCATGGCTTGGACGAAAAACATCTCGCATATTGTCATATGCACCTGGCCTGGCATCGGTATTCATGACGAGCATGCCGATTGGTGTCCCTAAGGTAAGACCTTCGAAGAGCCCAGAAAATATTTGAACTCGGTCAGCTTCTTGACGTTGTGTCACCAAACGACTCTGTCCTGGTCTTCTGCGGTCAAGCTCCGTTTGTATTAATGCTTCATTTAACTCGAGCATCGGTGGACAGCCATCAACTATTACTCCTACTCCGCCGCCGTGAGATTCACCAAAAGTGGTGACTCGGAATCGTTCGCCAAAAGAATTACCGCCCATCTTTAAAGAGGGTAGAGGCCATGAGGCCGTTCGGTGAACCGAATTAGATAGTTAGTATCAAAGGAACCAGAGTAATTACCGGTCATTATGGCTAGATGACCGTTACTCAAGCAATAGTTATTGTTAGCGCCGGTCTTATTGCGGGCATAGTGAATGCAATGGCGGGCGGAGGTTCGTTGCTGACGGTTGCCCTATTGACTATCTTTGGCGATCTACCCGGTCTTGTGGCTAATGGCACTAATCGGATTGGTGTCGCAGTCCAAAATATTGCGTCAGTGGCCGGATATAGGCGTGGAGGGATCTCTGGCTTATCACGAGCGATATCAGTGTTGATCCCAATAATTATTGGATCAATCTTTGGTTCACTAGTTGTCTCGAGCCTTACCAGTGAAAGCTTTGAACGTGTCTTTGGTGTTTTGATGCTGCCTATTTTGTTCTTGAGCCTTCGGCCGCCAAAGGTATCCAGTGTCGAAATCACCTGGCGGCCTGTTACTACATATGTAGTTTTTTTTGCGATAGGTATTTACGGAGGAGCTTTCCAAGCCGGAGTAGGTTTGATTTTAGTGGTTGCTCTAGCACGATCGGGACTCGACCTAGTTAACGCAAATGCAGTGAAAGTATTCGTAATTTTAGTTCTAACGTTTTTTGCACTACCGGTCTTCATAATACGAAACCAGGTGGATTGGGGTTTCGCTGCCGTACTTGCTTTAGGTTTTGCACTCGGAGGCTGGATTGGTGCGCGTCTCGCAGTGCGAGGCGGGGATAAAGCAATTCGACCTGTTCTCATCATTTCTGTAGTTGCCCTAGCGTTAAGAATGATTGGAGTGTTCTAAAGATCATTTGTTTTTCACGACATTGATGTTCAGCAGTCTCTAGCCTCTTCCTATGATCTTTGATTTGAATACAGATCGTGTAAAAAATAGACCAGGTATCAAGTGGCAACGTCACGGACCTGATGTCATGGCGGCCTGGGTAGCTGATATGGACGTCGAGGTTCCTGATTTTATTATTGACGCAATAAAAAAACGAGTTGATACCGGTGGCTTAGGCTACGACTTTTATGATGAACCGATACCGGTGATTGAAGCTTTCGTTAATCGAATGAGGGCTAAATTTAACTGGGAAATTTCTGGCAATGACGTGATTCGACAACATGACGTCGTGCAAAGTGTTCAATGGGCCATCAATGTTTTAACCGAACCGGGTTCGGGCATTGTTCTCCAAACTCCTGCTTACCCCCCCTTTTATAAAAGCATTGAAGACTTAGGGCGAATAGTTGTTCCGAATCCCCTTAGGGTTAGCGATGAAGACGGTTGGCACCTTGACTTTGATCATCTAAGCGAAGTGGCCTCAAAGTCCAATGTGAGAGCCTTGATGTTATGCCACCCACATAATCCTTGCGGAGTTGTGTTCAGCGAAAGTGATTTGCATACCATTTATTCAATCGCTGAAGAAAATGATTTGTTAGTTATATCAGATGAGATTCACAGCGATCTTGTTTACGAGCCGAACAAGCACATACCAGCTGCATCTATTAGCGATATAGCTAAACAAAGAACCGTAACAGTGACCGCGGCGACCAAGACGTTTAATATCGCTGGCTTGCGAATGTCGTTTATGCACACGGCCTCCGATAAGCATGGGCCACTCTTGAAAGCAATTCCTCCGCGTCTTTTTGGCGGTATAAACGGGTTGGGACAGATTGCCACGGTCGCTGGATGGGAACACGGTGATGCTTGGATTTCAGAGTTGTTATCGGGGCTTGACCGAAATCGTCAAATGCTGTCGGAGCTAATTGTTCAACATTTACCCGGAGTTGTTTATCATCAGCCAAAAGCCACTTATCTATCTTGGTTGGATTGTAATGATCTCGGATTAGGCGATGACCCAGGTTCGGTGTTTCTCGAAAAAGCTAGTGTGCGAGTTAACTCTGGACTTGACTTTGGAGAAAGTGGGGGCGGGTTTGTGCGGTTAAATTTTGCAACCTCACCGGAGCTGCTTGCAAGCACACTAGAACGAATGGGCAAAATCCTTTAACTATCTAATGATTCGTTTTCGCCATGGATTGCCTGCCTTCTAAGAAACAGTGGATATCCAACAACACCTACTCCAAAAAATAACAACCATTGGATGGCGTATGCGAGATGTGGCCCGTTATTAGTTGATGGTGGTTCCAGAAGAAATACATTTTCTACAATAGGCTCGGCATTTATAAGCTCTAAATAGTGCGGAGCTAGATTAATGGCGGTTTGTCTATCAATACGATCAACATCGACTCGGGCCAAACTTTCGAGGCGACCTTTTTCAGCGTCTTTTGGCCCAATAACACCTCGTTTTTGAGTAAGTCTTGCACGTGCGGTCAAAACAACTTCGCCCTTTGGAACAAATGAATTGGGAGACACACATTCTGTGTCTTGCAGCCACCCAACGACTACAACGATTGCTTCTTGTGGTTGAATCATTACTGGAACCGCTAGGTGGCAACCACTTAGTTCTTGGTAACTCCGATTCCGAATTAAAACGGCGTCGTCTGGCATCCATGAGCCATGGCCCTGAAAAATACGATATTCGAGACTTTTTGCTTCTGTGGAGCTAAAAGCTTCCAGCGAAAGTGTCTTGCTTTCTATTTGGGTCGTAATTGTTTTGTTCAGCGTGACACGCTTGTTGTGACGCTCAAGCTGCCAGAAGCCGGCGAAAACAAAAATTGTTAGGAGTGAACCAGTGAGCAAATGAGCAATTATCCACTTTGGCTGGCGAACAAAATTGTACACAGTATTAAAGCTAGCGGTGCTTCGCTAATCAGCAGCGCAAGTGGTGCTCTCTCATTATTTTAAAAACTAGAAACGAGAACTACTTTCAGTGATGGAATTCTGCGGAGTTATTTGAGATCAATGGCCTCCGATAGTGACCATATCTAAATTCTAGTAAGTCTTTTGCCGCCTAATTTCTACGCGTGTTATGGATGTAGCTGGCTCGAATCCAAGAATTTGACCAAGGAAAGAGAGCTCAGACTCTAAGGCTGTAGCAATATTTTTAGCTTGTCTGAATCCATGACCCTCTCCCTCGAAAAGTAAATATGAATGTGGAATATTTGCTGAAGCTAAGGACCTTACAAGAGACTCTGCTTGGGCTGGCGGCACTACGGCATCTTCAGTTCCTTGCAAAATAATCATCGGTGTTGACAACAAATGTGTGTGATGGATAGGTGAGCGTTCAATGTAAATGCCTGATTCCTCAGGCCATGGACCAATGAGAGAGTCAAGATACTTTGATTCAAATTTGTGAGTGTCTCTGGCTAAAGTTTCTAAATCAGCGACGCCGTATCTGCTAATGCCGGCCGCAAAAATATTGTGCCAAGTGAGCGCGCAAAGTGTCGTGTATCCGCCAGCTGACCCGCCTTTAATTATTAAGCGGTCGCTATCAGCGAATCCATTTTCCGCAAGATATTTAGCAGCTTCGACACAATCTTGCGTATCGGTAATACCCCAGTTGCCCTTTAGACGATTTCTGTACTCAGTTCCAAATCCTGTGCTGCCTCCGTAGTTGACGTCAACAACAGCAAAACCTCTATTAGTCCAGAACTGAACAGTAGGATCAAATGAAGAACGTGCACTGCTTGTTGGACCACCATGGCTTAAAACAATTAAAGGCGGTAGCTCATTTAACGATTGAAAATTTTCGTTTTTGGGTTCAAAATAAAAAGCGTGAGCTTCCAGATTGTCACCAGAAGTAAATGAAATTAGTTCTGGCTGCGAGATATTGTCGGTGTTTAAAATTGAGGGCTGCTGATTATTTAATATTTCGGTCGTACCATCTTTACTTATTGCGACGAGTACTGAAGGCGCTGTCCAGCTTGCGGCAACTGTTACCACCCGACCATCAGACAAAACATCGAGTCGGCCGAATTCAGTAAAGTTTGTTTCTAGCTCGTTAAGTTTATTTTCTTCAATGAAACCGATGTGACCAACGCCATGGTCGACCCAACTACACCAAATATTATCATTGCTCCACTGATACGTGCATTGGGCAAAAACCCAGCCTGGAATGCCGAATTCGCTCGAATAATTTATGATGGGAGTTGAACTTTTGTCGATGACATTGACACTGTGAATATTCCAGAACCCGGTCTCATCGCTTATTACGTGCAACTGACCTGTTGGACTCCAGCGCGGTTGCTGGAAAGCGAACCCCTCTAGCACAATCCGGTCATTTACAACTTCATTTTTTTCGAGATCAATTACTCGTAAAAAAGTCCTATCCCATGGCATCGATGGATGGTCCCAAGCAATGTATGCAATTTGACTTCCATCTGGGCTGCAGACAGGTGATGAATAGAAGTCATGGCCTTCAGCAATTTTCTTAAACGATCCATCTGGGTCCACCAAGATGAGCGAATTGGTTGGCTCATTACCTTTGTGATCGTGATTTTCGAAAACCCAGATAGTTGAAATTTCATCAGGTAGTAAGCACGGATCAGCGTATCTATAACCGCGGTCAATGCTTGGTTCTATGGTTAGAGGACTCAAACTACTATTCGAAAAATGGTATAGGCGCTGGTCATCGAATAACGCACCGATTACTCCAAGCTTTGTTGGTATCCATGCACCTCCACCATATTCGTGGACGAGAGATCTTACATTTGACTGAGGGGGTCCTAAGTCAGATGCTCTACCATTTACGAAACGAACTATTGCAGTCCTTCCCGATTCTTTTGGTCTTCCTTCCGCCCAAAAAATTTGATCTTTGAAGACCCGCGGTTCGGCTAATCGTATAGATGAAACTGCTAAGTCTTCTGCGCCTAATGGAGATTCCCACGTCCCAAAGGGAGCAGTAATAATTTTCCTATTATTTGTCATATGCATTAACCAAGGAGGATGTTTTAAATGTAATTTCTAGAGTAATCAAGTGGGGCAAGTTCATATTATTACAGAGTAACTTTCAAAATTTTGTCATCGTTTTATAGGTGTAACTATCTTGTTGCGCTGAGGCGTGCGCCATGAGTTCCCCACCAACTTGTGTGCGCCTAGTGGGCCGAGGGAGCTCCCACCGACTCCCTCGGCCCACGCTATTTTTAGTCAAATGCGGAGACGATGCGCTCTACTTCTGTTTGCGCAGCAGTTAGTCGGTCTCGGCAGAAAGCTATTAAATCTGCTGCTTTTTGCACATCGGTAGCTAGTCGATCAATATCAACGTTTTCTGTATCGAGCGAGCGTAGGATTTCTTCGATTTTTGAAATAGCGTCGACATAACTTTGTTCATCGTTTGTCACTGGGTCTCCTTTCGAGAACTTGTTGTAACTTGACTTGAAATTGTGGCGCTAAAAGTTTCGGTGATGAGCTGAGTACCGGGAGGTGCTTCATCCCTGAGAATGAATCCATTTTGGTCACGTGTAATTGAGAACCCACGACGAAGAACTTGAAGAGGATGAAAAGCTCGTTGAAGGTCAGCGGCTGCTTGAATTCGTTTTTTGGCCTGTTCTAACGCGCGATTCGAAAATCGGGTTAGATCAGTTGAGAATTCAGCTAACTGAACATCTTGTAATTGTATAACTGTTCTGGCCTTCGCAATTTGACTACCACTATTCTCGAGTGTTTCATTAGCTCGAGCAAGGCGTTGTTGAGCTTTGTTAGCTATCGAGGAGCTTAAGCGCCCAAGTAAAACCTCAAAGTTGTTAACTTGCTCGATAAGGGCGACTGCACATGCTGTGGGAGTTTTCACTGATGTGTGAGCGACCTCATCAGTTATTGAGCGATCAATCTCGTGCCCTATTCCCGCAAAAACTGGAATAGGGCAGTTAGCAATAGCTCTGGCTACACTTTCGAGATCGAAGGCAAGTAGATCAGTTTTGGCACCCCCGCCGCGCACCACAGCGATGACATCAACTTCTGTCTGGGTAATGGTTTTAAGGGCGTTAACTATCGCTGACTCAGCTTCTGATCCCTGGACTCTCGCATCAACGAGAAAAATTTGAAAGGGGTAGCGGCTAGTAAGTAGCTCATTAGTAAAGTCGTTATATGCTGCGCTGCCATCTGAGGTGACCAGGCCGATTCGAAGTGGAAGCATTGGAAGGGTAAGGCTCTTATTAAGCTCTAATAGACCTTCAGATGCCAGGATTCGAAGAACCTGATCTCGTTCGGCTGCTAAGTGTCCGAGGGTATATTGAGGGTCTACTGCAGACATGATGAATTGGACTCGGCCTTGAGGAGCGTAGTAGCTGACACGTCCTCGAATGCGTACCTCAATTCCATCCTCAAGAGTAAGGTTTCCTAATTTCTTTAGAACTGATTCAATGCTGCTCAGTTGGCCTTTGAATGCGACGATCGACATTTTGCTGTTGGCTTTGCGATTCGTGGCTTCTGGCTCGACGAGATCAAAATATAGATGCCCAGCTTGTGAGCGTGTTAAGCCAACGATTTGTCCCCTGACCCAAATTTCTTCCGGGAAAATATTCTGAAGCCCTACTGAAATAGACCTACAGAGTTCGTCAACGGTCCAAGTTGATACGGCCATTTCTTAATTTCCCGAAAGAGTCTGATGGAAATCTGCATATAGGCCACCAGCGCTGATTAGATCACTATGTTGACCCTTTTCGACTACAGAACCATCGTCAATAACAACAATTAAATCGGCATTACGCACCGTAGACAGACGATGAGCAATTACCAGAGAGGTTCGTCCTGAGAGGGCCTTGTCGAGCGCTTCTTGCACTAGGAGTTCATTTTCGGCATCTAGGTGGCTTGTGGCTTCATCTAAAATCACGATTGAAGGGTTTTTTAGTAGAACCCGAGCGATAGCGAGTCTTTGTTTTTCGCCGCCCGATAGTCGATAGCCGCGTTCGCCTACTACGGTTTCGTATCCATCAGGGAGAGCAGCTATGACGTCATGGATTTGGGCTGAACGGCATGCTTCTTCCATCTGCATGAGTGATGCCGATGGGTCGCTATATTGCAGATTAGCTGCCACGCTTTCATGGAACAGGTGAGGGTCTTGAGTCACAACTCCAACATTTTTTCGAAGTGATTCTTGAGTAATAAATTTAAGGTCTCTGTTGTCGATTTTTATGGATCCTGAGCTAACTTCGTAAAGCCGAGGTAATAACGAAGCCAATGTACTTTTACCAGCTCCAGAAGGGCCGACAAGCGCTGTCATAGTCCCTGGTAAAAGAGTTAATGAAATGTCATGAAGCACTTCATCTCCAAGTTCGTTTCCATTGCCGTTTCCGCCCAGAGATACTGATGCGGCGTTAGAAGTCGGGTACGCGAAATGAACGGACTCGAATTTGACTTCGCCTGTAACTTTGCCAATGTCTGAGGCTTCTTTGGAGTCTCTTATCCCGTGCGGAGTATCAAGCACTTGGAATACGCGTTCAAAGCTCACTAGAGCTGTCATGATGTCTACTCGAGCGCCAGTTAAGGCCGTTAACGGCTGGTAGATAAGAGGAACGAGAGCCGCGAACGTAACTAGTTGTCCTGTTGATAAGTCTCCGTTTATTGCGTAATTTCCACCGACAAGATAGATCAAAGCGGTGCCAACTGCCCCAACTAGCCCTAAAGACAGCATAAAAGCTCGTCCATACATAGCGCTTCGAATTCCTAGATCTCTTACTGCTGCTGCGCGGTGTCGAAAGGTTGTTGCCTCTCGATCGTGATTGCCAAAGAGCTTTACGAGTTGAGCTCCTGATACCGAGAATCTCTCGGTCATCGTCGAGTTCATTTCAGCGTTTTTGTCCATCTGCTCGCGCGCTATGTCAGATAATTTTTTGCCGACCCTTTTCGCTGGCCAAACAAAGAGAGGAAGTAGCAGAAGGGCTAAAAATGTTAGTCGCCATTCCAATATAAACATCGTTACCAATGTGCTGACCGCCACGATTAAGTTAGAAAGAATTGTCCCCAATGTTCCGGTCACAGCTCTTTGAGCTCCGATAACGTCATTATTTAGTCGTGAAACAAGTGTCCCAGTCTGGGTATGGGTAAAAAAAGCGAGCGGCATTCGTTGTACATGATCGAAGAGTGTTGCTCGAAGATCGTGGATAAGACCCTCGCCAACTTGTGCGGACAACCAGCGTTCAATGATTGCGAAAAGTGCTTCAACCAATGCTGCACCCACTGTTAGTAGTGCAAGGGTTGTGACTAACTTTTGATTACCAGGAATTATTCCGTCGTCGATAATACGTCCAAAAAGAATTCTGGGAACTAGTTGAAGCAGAGCTTGAATGGTTATCGCACTGATGAATAGGCTAATCATCCATTTATAAGGTGCTGCGAAAAGCCAAATCCGCTTAGCTCCAATGCGGCTTATGCCTGACGGTTCAGGCGCGTTCGGATCTCTTAGTAAGGAGTGAGGGTGCATTGGCTGCATAACCATGAGGCTAGGCGTAACGCACTGCAGCTAGTGCAAGATTGTGGAATAGATCATGTTCGGCTTTGCTTCAATCTCGCTAGAGTTGTCAGTGGAAGGTTGCCAGAGCGGACGAATGGGGCGGCCTCGAAAGCCGTTGTGGCCTTAGGGTCACCGTGGGTTCGAATCCCATGCCTTCCGCCACGTGGTTGTTGCCGGGCGAAAGCCTGGCAACAACTGCAGCAGAATCTAAGTATTATCGTCGATCAGAGAAAAAGTCAGTAATTATTTTCCCGCACTTCTCAGCTAGAACACCGCCGTTGACTTCACACTGGTGGTTAAGACGTGGATCGACCAGAAGATTATAGAGGGTTGCGGCTGCACCTGCTTTTGGGTCGTATGCACCAAATACCACACGACCAACCCGAGCATTAATAGCGGCACCGGCACACATGGCGCAAGGTTCCAAAGTTACAACGAGAGTTGTATCTTGTAGTCTCCAGTCACCGCGAAGTGCTGCGGCGTCACGAAGGGCTAAGACTTCAGCGTGCGCAGTTGGGTCACCAGTGAGCTGGCGTTCGTTATGACGCTTCGCGATAACCTGGCCATCGACCAGTACTACCGCTCCAACTGGCACGTCTTCATGCTCAATAGCCAACAAAGACTCTTCAATGGCTAGTTGCATTGCCTGAGTGTCATCCATGGAGCCAACGTAGCAATGTCTGTCTAATTAAGCGACCAATTGGCGGAGAGTGTGGGATTCGAACCCACGGAGATCCGTTAAGACCTCACACGCTTTCCAAGCGAGCCCATTCGTCCGCTCTGGCAACTCTCCAAAATCATCAACCCACGAGGCGACCAGGTTATCTGCGGCACACAGAGAAGTCTGCTGAGAGCTGCTGCCTTCCGGCCCTGACTCGGTTCACAGTTCACTGTTGCACAGGACCCGGTCGCCACGTGGATTGATGATCGTTGTTTAGCGTACTGGCCCCTCGCAAGGACAACACACAAGTAGTATCGAGTTCTGATGGTCTTTCAGTCTCTCTATAGACGTTTTCGTCCGCAAACCTTTAACGAAGTTGTGGGCCAGGAACATTTAGTCAACGCGTTAAAAAACGCGATTGTTGAAGATCGCGTAGGGCACGCCTATTTACTGAGTGGCCCTCGCGGAACAGGGAAGACATCTACAGCACGGATATTGGCAAAAGCTCTTAACTGCGAACAGTTAGATGCTGGAGAGCCTTGCGGTGACTGTGATAGCTGCGTTTCAATCGAGAACGGCAGCTCTATGGACTTAATCGAGTTAGATGCTGCGTCAAATAATCGAGTCGAAAATGTTCGAGATATTACGTCAAACGCTGCTTTAGGAAGCCCAGGTCGGCGCAAGGTTTATCTCCTTGATGAAGTTCACATGCTTTCCACCGCTGCGTCGAATGCCCTGCTTAAAACGCTAGAAGAACCACCGAGCCACGTGGTCTTCATTCTGGCAACGACAGATCCTCAAAAAGTTTTACCGACAATTAGGAGCCGAACTCAACACATTGAGCTATCACTAATTAACGTCGACTTACTCTCGTTGCACGTTAGGAATATCGCCGAAAGATCGGAGATTACTGTCTCCGATGAAATCGTTAATTACGTTGTGAATCGTGGCATGGGTTCTGTGCGAGACACATTGTCTGCTCTTGATCAGGTAGTTGCGGCGGGCGGGATTCCCCAAGAGCGAGTTTCAGTTGCGGAGTTGATAAGAGCGATTGCCGACAAGGATTTAGTCGCGGCGATGAGCGCCGTCGCGTCGGCTACAGCCGAAGGAGTGGAACCCAGGGACTTTTCTGAAAGAACTGCTCGGAGTCTTCGAGATATGTTTTTGATAGGCGCAGGAGTAATCCCGACGCAAATATTTGATGATGAAGTAGAAGCATTACGCGAGTCAGCTGTGTCGATGGGACGAGCGCTGAACGTTCAAGCGCTTGAAGTTATTGGCAGTGCTTTAGTTGATATGCGAAATGCGTCTGACCCAAGAATAATTTTAGATGTGGCACTGGTTCGCCTTCTCGGAAGCCATGTTGAGGTAACGCAATTAGATGTGACTACTGGATCTGAGGTTAACCCAACCCCAAATGCTGTTGGGGAAGTAGCAAAGTCAGGTTTTGTTCGAAAAGGTGCATCGGCAGCTCGCGAAGCAATTAGCAACGCTAAATCTGTCTCCCAAAAAACTGAGACGCTGGTTGAAGCGCCTCTCATCTCAATCCCGCCTCCGCCAGTTGTTAACGCACAAATTGTTGCGCACCCGACAGAAGAACCAAGCCAGTCTGAAGCGCTTGAAAAAGAGTGTGCCGATGATTTGTCTTCAGACGACGAGGGCATTGCTCTGTCTTACGCTCATATAGAACAAATATGGACGAAAGAAATTTTACCTACATTAGCGCCCAAAGTTCGAGCACGTTTTCAAGCATCTCGACTTGTAGGAGTTGAGGGGCAGACAGTCATTTTTGCCCTTCCAAATCCAGTGCATCGTGAGCGCTGTGAGCAGCTAAAAACTGAGGTTGAATTAGCTTTGTCCAAGGTAGTCGGTACTTCAGTTCTGTTGTCACTAGAGTCTTCCCAAGAAAATGACTCTAATGAGAGCGAAAAAGTAGCCTCGGGCGAAAATATTATTGATCAAACTGATGACAGCGTGTTTGCTGAGTTAGAAGATGCGCCACCCGATAATCGAACATCCGTAGATAGATTCCAAGATGCTTTTCCCGGAGCAATTGTTTTAGATGATGGTGACTGACCATAAGATTGGATACCTAATGGGTGAAAATAATGAAGTCAGAAGCATGCTTGAAGCAGCAACTGAGATTCAATCAAATTTAATTGAACAAAGAAATAATATTGCAAGGACAATAGTTGAGGGAACAGCCGGTGGAGGTATTGTCCGGGTTTCGATGCAAGCAGATGGAATACTTATTGGAGTTAAAATCCGAGATGAAGCAGTCGATCCTGATGACGTGACAATGTTAGAAGACCTTGTGACAGCAGCCTTTAGAGATGCACTTACAAAATGTGGGAATGTACAAGCACAGGCTTTGGCTAACGCAGAGACTTCGGCATTGCTACCTGCAACAAAAGAGTAGGTTCCAGATAGAAATGTATGATCTTCCTGTTCAAAATTTAATTGACGAGTTTGGCCGACTCCCTGGTATTGGGCCAAAATCAGCTCAAAGGATAGCCTTCTACCTATTGAAGTTGCCTGAAGCTGAGTCGTTGAGATTAGCTCAAGCCATTATGGAAGCGAAAGAACGAGTTGGGTTCTGCGAACAGTGTTGGAACATTTCTGAAGAACAAATTTGCCGCCTTTGTTCAGATATTCACCGTGATAATGATTCTCTTTGCGTCGTTGAAGAACCAAGGGATGTAGTGGCTCTTGAAAAAGCTGGGTACAGAGGTCGGTACCACGTTCTTCAGGGCGCCCTCAACCCAATGGAAGGGATAGGGCCGGAACAACTTCGAATTAAAGAGTTGATAGTTCGTGTATCTAATGAGGAAATTCAAGAACTAATTGTGTGTACAAACCCAAACATCGAAGGCGAAGCTACGGCCATGTATCTGGCTCGTCAGTTTAACCCACTGGGAATAAAAGTCACTCGAATAGCAAGTGGCCTTCCCGTCGGGGGAGATCTGGAATATGCCGATGAACTGACGCTAGGAAGAGCCTTAGAGGGTCGACGGGATTTAAATGCCTGAACGGTCTTAAGGCACCCGAATTATTAGCGCATCGCCTTGACCGCCGCCGCCACAAAGAGCAGCAGCGCCGTAACCGCCGCCTCTTCTCTCAAGCTCATGCATTAATGTAAGAGCTAGACGAGTCCCAGACATCCCTATCGGGTGACCGAGAGCGACGGCGCCGCCGTTGACGTTGACGATGTCTGAGCTTATTCCCAACTCTTCGCTTGCAGCAATCCCTACAGCGGCGAATGCCTCGTTAAGTTCGAATAAGTTGATGTCGGAAAGCTCCATCTCAGTCTTTGCAAGTGCTTTGAAAATAGCTTGAGAAGGTTGCGTAAGTAAACAAGTGCCTGGACCTGAAACCATGCCATAACTTAAAATTTCAGCCTGGACACTAAGCCCTAACTCCTCTGCTTTTGATGAAGACATGACTACCATCGCTGCGCCACCATCAGAAATTTGTGAAGCGTTGCCAGCGGTCACGGATCCGTCCGCAGCAAAAGCAGGTCGGAGTTTGCCGAGACTCTCGCTAGTCGTGCCTGGTCGTACTCCCTCATCAGTTTCCATCACAAGAGACTGGCCGCCTCGTTGTGGGATCAGAACGGAAACGATTTCTGATTCGAATCGCCCCTCTTTTTGGGCAAAAGCAGCACGCTCGTGTGATTGAGCTGAGAACTCGTCCATTTGAGTACGGCTGATCTTAGCCGCTTGGGAATCTTTTTCTGTTCCGTCGCCCATGTGCTCGTTGTCGAATGCGCACCATAAGCCATCATGAATCATCGCATCACGAACCTCGCTGTGCCCCATACGAAAACCGTTACGGCCATCAGCTAAAAGATACGGAGCATTCGTCATCGACTCCATTCCGCCAGCAACTACAACATCAGCATCACCGGATAAAATCATCTGGTTTGCCATGTACAAAGCATTCAGCCCGGATAGACAGACTTTGTTTATGGTGATGGCTGGGACACTCATTGGAATGCCTGCAAGAACCGCAGCTTGTCTAGCAGTTATTTGACCCTGTCCCGCTTGAAGAACTTGCCCCATAACCACATGGTCAACTTGATCCCCTGATATACCGGCTCGTTCTAATGCTGCTTCGATAGCAAAAGCACCTAGTTGGACACCACTGAATTCAGTAAGTCCACCATTAAATTTTCCGATAGGCGTCCGTGCGCCTCCGACAATAACTGAACCTGACATTTTGCCTACTTGATCGTTCCAATCGGGCCACTAATAGCTTCCGATTTAACAAGTGTAGGTTTGATGAGGAGTTCTTGTCAGTACTTTCTAATAAGCTCTCTCCTTGACACTATTACCAGAGAGTAACTTCTGACCGATGCAACACATTCTTGAAGCAATTAAAGCTGGAGCCTCAAGCGAGGAAATTTCTAATCTTAAGATTCCGGAAAGCTATCGAGCTGCCTATGTAAAACGTGATGAAGCAGACATATTTGAAGGTCGTGAGTCTTGGGAAAAAGATCCAAGAGAGTCGATACATATCAGTGAAGTAGCTACACCAGAGTTAGCTCCCGATGAGGTGTACCTGGCTGTGATGGCGAGTTCAATTAATTTTAATACGGTGTGGACATCAATCTTTGAGCCGCTACCAACTTTTGGCTTCTTAGATAGGCTGGGAAAGGAAAGCGAGTGGGGCGCGAGACATGCTCTAGACCATCATGTGCTGGGTTCAGATGCTTGCGGTGTGATCATTCAAACTGGTTCAGCCGTGCGCAATTGGAAGCCTGGCGATCGAGTAAATGTTCATTGTAATTATGTAGATGATCAAGATCCTGCAGCGCATCAAGATTCGATGATGGCATCAAACCAAAGAATATGGGGCTTCGAGACTAACTTTGGTGGCCTTGCAGATCTGTCAATTGTTAAAGCTAATCAATTGATGCCTAAGCCGGAGCATTTGAGTTGGGAAGAGTCTGCTGTTAACGCTCTCTGTGCATCTACGTCATATCGAATGCTCGTCGGAGAAAATGCTGCGAGAATGAAGCAAGGCGACAATGTTCTAATATGGGGTGCTTCTGGTGGCTTGGGTGGTTATGCCTGCCAGCTCGTGCTAAATGGCGGAGGGACTCCCGTGGCGGTGGTGAGTTCCGACGACAAAGTTAGTTTGTTGAACGAGTTAGGGGTTCGACATGTGATCGACCGGCGAGCTGAGGATTATAAATTTTGGCGGGACGAGACCAATCAAGATGAGGCAGAGTGGCGTCGGCTCGGCAAGAAAGTTAGATCCTTTACTGGAGAAGACCCGGATATCGTTTTTGAACATCCCGGACGTTCGACTATGGGAGCATCTGTATTTGTAGCTAAGCGTGGTGGGAAAATCGTTACTTGTGCGGCGACTAGCGGTTACATGATTGAGTACGATAATCGGCATCTTTGGATGCGCTTAAAGAAAATTTTGTCGAGTCATTTTGCAAACTACGCAGAAGCGTCGGCAATGAATCGATTAATTGACCAGGGGAAAATTCAGCCGATTCTTTCTAAGACCTTTACTTTGGCGAACACAGGGGAGGCTGCAAACCAAGTGCACCATAATTTGCATGAAGGAAAACTCGGAATCCTTTGCTTAGCACCGGAAGCTGGCGAAGGAATAACGAATCTTGAGAAGCGTGAATCGATTGGTGAAAACAAAATTACGCTTTTCAGCAGGCATGCTGAAGCAATCGAAATCAAGAATTAGGACTGGCTATGATTCTCACTGAAATTGATCATGTTGCGATAGCAGTAAATGATCTGGAGCAAGCAATTGATTATTACAAAGATGCATTTGGTGCAAAAGTTCATCATCGCGAAGTAGTTGAAAGTGATGGAGTAGAAGAAGCTTTGATCAAAATAGCTGATAGCTATATTCAGTTGACTGCTGCTACTCGTCCTGATTCGCCGATAGCTAAACACCTAGCAAAAAGAGGCGAAGGACTTCATCATATCGGGTACAGAGTGGACGATTGTCAGGCTGCTCTTGATGCAATGGTCTTAGCGGGTGCAACTGCTATCGATAAGGCTCCTAGGCCTGGTTCTAGGGGAACTACCGTAGCTTTTATGCACCCGAAAGGAAGTCTCGGTACTCTTATAGAACTAGTCCAGGAATAAACTTTAAGAAAGTTGAAGTACTGGTTCGAGGGATGTGTTTTTGCTGGTGAACAATGAGCGGCCGGTGCATGATTTAGAGCCAGTTGGAGTGGGCCCACATCCAGAGCCATGGCCAACCGCCGATCATTTTGACCCGGAACTATTAAAAAATGGTGACCGTAGAAATGTAGTTGATGGTTATCGTTATTGGCGAACGGAAGCAATCGTGGAAGATTTAGATCTACGACGGCACTCCTTTCATGTGGCGATTGAGAACTGGCAACATGATTTAAACATTGGAACGGTTGTGCGTAATGCGAACGCTTTTATGGCAATGTCGGTGCACATTGTTGGTAAACGGAAATGGAATCGCCGCGGGGCAATGGTGACCGATCGTTATCAGCATGTTGAGCACCACCCCACTGTTGCTGGTTTTCTGCAAGAAATGAAGGAACGTAAACTTCAGGTGATAGGCGTCGATAATCTCCCAGGTTCGGTTCCCATTGAAGAAGTAACTTTGCCGCGCAATTGTGTTCTAGTTTTTGGCCAAGAGGGACCTGGGTTATCAGAGCAAGTCAGAAATGTTGTGGATCTTGTTGTGTCGATAACACAATTTGGTTCAACGCGATCAATTAATGCGGGTGTTGCGTCTGGAATAGCCATGCATACATGGATTAAGCAGCACGCAGTCTGAGTTAGTTTGGGTTTCGTGCCCGTAGTAGGACTAAGCTCTTGCTATTCGTTATCTATACTGGATTTCGAAATTATTTTAAATACTAAGGACGTGGAAATGACTTCGACTTGGCGGCGCCTCTTTGCACTGCTCGCAGTTTTTGGACTACTTGCGGCTGCCTGTGGCAGTGATGATTCTGATAGCGCTTCTGAAGCTGTAGCTGAAGCTGAAGCTGAAACTGTCGACTTTAAGATCGGTTTAGTAACGGATACCGGGAAAGTTGATGATAAAAGCTTCAATCAGTCAGCATGGGAAGGGGCTCAAGAGGCCGCAGCATCAATCGGCGCAGAGGTTGACTATATAGAAACTGAAGCATCGAAAGACTATGAAGCTAATATTCAGCTTTTCTTGGATGACGGTGCAAACGTTATTGTGACAGTTGGTTTCGGTATGGGTGAAGCGACGATCGCAGCAGCGAATGCAAATCCTGAGGTGATGTTCATCGGAGTTGATCAAGGACAATGGGGCGGCGTGATTCCGAACCTTGCTGGATTAATTTTCCCAGAAGACAAGTCAGGTTTCCTTGCCGGAGCTCTTGCTGGAATGCTAACTGAATCAAACATAGTCGGAGCCGTTTTAGGTACTGACCTAGTTCCACCAGTCGTAGCTTTCAAAGAAGGTTGGGAGAATGGCGCTAGATACACCAACCCATCGGTGAAAACTATCTCGACTTATCATCCTGGCGGCATCGATGTTGCATTCGGAGATCCAGAATGGGGAGCTACCACTTCCCGACAAGTGATTGATCAGGGAGCGGACATAATCTTCGGCGCCGGTGGTTCCACTGGAAACGGTGCGCTAATTGAAGTTGCGTCAACGGAAGGTCTCTATTGTGTAGGTGTTGACACTGATCAATGGGGTACCGTCCCTGAAGCTCAGCCGTGCCTAGTTACCAGCGCAATGAAACTCATCGATGTTGGAGTTGCTTCGCTAATCGCAGATGCATATGCAGGGGTTATGGAAGGTGGAAACTCAATGGGAGAAGTTGGTCTTGCTCCGTACCATGATTTCGAATCAACCGTTACTGCTGAAATGCGTGAAAAGCTGGATGAGGTATTAGCGGGCCTAACCGACGGGTCTATCTCGACCGGTTACCCACTTAGCTAATTGTTAGACAGACTTACGGATATGGGGGTGTCACTGTTATTCGCAGTGGCACCCCCGGTTCGCGTCCTATGAATAAGAAACTTTTTCGTAGCTGCGTAACACCTGTTGCCGCCGTAGCTTTGGGTCTAATAATCGGGGCGATTTTGATTGCCTCTCAGGGAAGCTCACCGATTACTGCTTATCAAGCGATGTTCGTAGGAGGGCTTCGAGACAGTGATGCTCTTCTTAGAACGTTCCAAAAAGCTACCCCTCTCATATTTGGTGGCCTAGCGGTAGCTTTTGCGTTTAAGGCAGGGCTATTTAATATTGGCGGTCAAGGACAGCTTCTAATTGGTGCAGTTTTTGCTGCTGGGGTTGGTTTCGGTCTGGATGGACTGCCCATGGTTATTCATCTTCCCTTGGCTTTGATAGCAGGCGGTTTAGCGGCCGCTATCTGGGGAGGAATTGCTGGTGCTCTAAAAGCGACCTCAGGTGCTCATGAGGTGATCGTGACCATCATGCTAAACTTTGTGGCTGGGAACCTTACTGATTGGTTGTCTTCTAGTCCATGGAAAGATAATTCTGGCGATCGAATTATTGCTCGAACGCCCCCTATTGAGCCATCCGCGGAAATACCCACATGGGGTGCCTTGCCGGTTGGGTTTCTGCTTGCGATCTTGGTAGCCATAATCTGTTGGTTTGTACTTGAGCGGACAACTTTCGGGTTTCAAGTTAAAAGTGTTGGTTTCAACAAGGAAGCAGCTCGATATTCCGGAATTCGAATTGGCGTTATCACGGCATCCACAATGGCGATATCAGGAATGCTTGCAGGTTTTGGCGGAGCTGTAGAAAGTTTAGGAGTTGATGGCCGTTTCGAAGCTGGGGTAAACGTGGGTCTAGGTTTTGAGGGAATCACTATTGCATTGCTTGCGCGAGCAAATCCAATAGGTGTTATCCCAGCTGGTTTACTAGTTGGCTTAATGCAAGCCGGCGCTTCTCGTATGCAGTTTAAAGCTGATGTAGCGCCAGAAATAATAGATGTGATTCAAGCTTTGATTCTTTTTTTCGTAGCAGCTCCAACTATTCTCCGATGGATTCTCCGGTTTCAAAATAAAACTGACGAAGGCCTCAAATTAGGTGTTGGATGGGGTAACAAGTGACGTCTCGACGCAGAGGTTTCCTATGGGTTCTAGTCGTAGTTCTAATTGCTCTGATATTGAGCTTCTACTCTATAAATAGTGGCCAAACTACGGCTGTGCTTGCCGGAACCGTCCGAGCTGCAACGTTGCTCGTACTTGGAGCTATTTGCGGAATGATATGCGAGAGGTCTGGGATCGTAAATATCGGTATTGAAGGCCAGTTCTTAATGTCTGCCTTTTCTGCCTTCACAGTTACTTCGTTAACAGGATCCCTTGCGTTAGGTGTGTTTGCAGGAATAGCAACAGGACTTGTCCTAGGTTGGTGCCTAGCGGCAATGGCCGTCGGTCTTAAAGTCGATCAGATAATTGCTGGCACAGTTATAAATATCGCTGCAATAGGTTTAACTTCTTTCTTTTATGATCGATCTCGTTCATTAGGAGTAGGTAAATATTCGCCGATCGAGTTGGGCTC
>Ga0315316_10000273_pt1 | contig 32900 bp, 25 predicted proteins | sample M160m3416metaG_FD_203702 | JGI IMG/M metagenome (GOLD analysis project Ga0315316, IMG submission 203702) | Ammonia-oxidizing marine archaeal communities from Monterey Bay, California, United States - M1 60m 3416 | ecosystem: Environmental > Aquatic > Marine > Intertidal zone | place: USA... | reverse complement strand
ACTTCGGACGGGAAGATTATCGGGATTCTGCTGAACGATAAAAGCGGACCGGTGGTGGCACCGCTTTCAGATGACAATCGCTGACGTGCTGCCTTGCGCGACTGTCGGCAGACTGAGGACGGTTGGCCGCTTGCGGAAAGTTCCGGCGGCACTTACCCGGCCACCACCTTGCGAGTGACGATTTCGGGTACGGCTTCGTCTGCAAACGTTGAGAATCCTGTCACAAATTGCAGTTCGCTGAGTGTTTTTTCCGTGTCGTGAATGCTGCCTGCGACGGCGTCCACTTCGGTCGACAGCGTACCGGGATCGCCCTTGCTGATACCTCTTTCGGCCAGCGACCGGATCTTGTTCTCCAGTCGTTTTTGTTCTGCTCTGACCAGCTCATAACTGTCGCGCGCCTGTTCGAAATTCTTCCGTCGTTGTTCGCACGTCTGGCGGTTGTCCTGCAGTGTTGCCATGATTCGCTCGCGTTGTTGGTTTTCCGGACGGGCCTGTTCACGCTCGATTCGTCCGTTCACCTGACGCAGTTCACGTTTAATGGCGTCCAGCGTGGTTGTTTCGAAGAAACGATTCAGAGAATTCTCTGTATACAGCAGCTTCAGGAACAGCCACAGCAGTCGGTCCAGGCCGCCCAGACGAACTTCGGAAAACGCAGAATCTGTGTCTTCTGTACCGTGGGCCGCCTGGTATTGGCGTGTGATATTTCGCATCTCTTCACACTGGGCCATCAGCTCTTCAAATCGCCGCTGCGCACCACGCGGCAGCGATGTCAGCATTCGTCTCATCCGGACCTCGGCAGTCCTGGCGTCGTCTGCTTTCAGTTGCTGATGTTCCTGAATATCTACGAACTGGCGGAACCTTGAATGGGTACCCACGAATCCCAGCCATGCAAGTTCCGCTGCGGCAACCAGTGGAAGACCAACCTCCGGCCGTCCGGATACCACTGAAAATCCGACGCCACCGGCGACTGCAAGCAGGTTCCAGTGGTTCGAAAATGCGGCCTTGATGTATTTCCAGATACTCACGTGATTCCGGTCACTGAACGAAGTTTACTTACGCACGTCGTCGTGCTGTGATTGATACCATTCATTTTCGTCAGTGACAGTTAGGCAAGTCTTTACTTATCGTTGCCCGATTCCAGCACTTCCAGAATATCACGAATTCCAAAGACGGTCTCTTGAAAATCGGGTTCTCTCTGCATTTCCAGCGCCGGGCGGTTCGGTGGTTCCACTTCAATCTGGTGCAGCAGAGTACCGGGCGACCGGCTGAGAATAAAGACACGGTCACCAAGATACACGGATTCTTCGATTGAATGAGTCACAAAGAATACGGTCGCCTGCACTTCTCGCCAAAGACTTACCAGTAAATCCTGCATCTGCATTCGAGTATGCGGGTCCAGTGCTCCAAAGGGTTCGTCCATCAGGATGATTCTGGGACGCAGGATCAGAGTTCTGGCGATGGCGACTCTTTGGCGCATACCTCCTGACAACTCGTGAGGATACTTGCTGGCATCTGTCGCGACGTTCAGTCCGACCTTGCTGATCCACTCTCTGGCCAGTTCATTGCGTTCCACTCGTCTCATGCCCCGGCATTCAAGTCCGAAAGCCACGTTGTCCAGCACCGTGCGATTATCAAAGCTGGTATAGTCCTGAAACACCATGCCGCGATCAGGGCCTGGTCCCCCGACCGGGTTCCCTTCAACCAGCACGTCCCCGGTCGTTGCGGGGTGTTGAGGTTCAAGTCCTGCAATCATTCTCAGGATTGTGCTCTTGCCGCACCCACTGGGTCCAAGTACGGATATGAACTCACCCTGGCCGTGCAGATCGGGCACTTCGAATGAAACATCCGTCACTGCGGTAAAGGCGTCGTGACGCCCCGCGTTGTACGTCTTGGTGACGCTTCTGAATTCGACGATGTTTGTCTTAGCCATGAGGATAAGATACTGAAATTGAATCGCATCGGCCAACCCAGGCGTCTGTTTGTCTGATGAACCTGTCGCCGATCGGAATGGATCAGAGTTTTCAGGCACTGTGCAGAAGCCTGAAACCGATGTCTGGCCCGATTTCTGATTTCCGGTTTTCAGCCGGTCACCGGTTGCTGTCTGACGTATTGAGAGTGACTTCTGAGAGCGGGCGTACAGATGTGCGACCACCGTCGACTTGAGCAGGGATATTGCCGCCGTGTTCTTTTTGAGTCGCCTGCGGCATGCCGATATTGACAAGTCATCTGCTGTCGCTACAGTCATACGTGACACAGGTGCCGGACTGATCTGTCATCAGTTCGGAGAATAGGGAAGACGGTGCAAATCCGTCGCGGTCCCGCCGCTGTAACCGAGGACGAACCCCAATATCAGCCACTGCGGCGAAGGTCGGTTAAGCCGACCATCGCGGGAAGGTTTTGGGTCCAGCATGATTCGGAAGCCAGAAGACCTGCCTGGTTGTCATTGTTGATGGAACCCTCGGGGAATCGGGTTCTCTTACGTTCGTTCAACGCATCGATTTGCGCATCTCTGTCCTGTTGTAACCGGTGTCAGGTTTCCGTTGCGCGCTAATGAGTGATTCGATCGCTGCGGGAAACCAGCCGAACCAGTTGTGTACGGACGCTCGCCGTGAGAGTGAGGAAACAATGCATATTAGGCGTCGTCGTAAGGGCTTTACGTTAATCGAGCTGCTGGTTGTTATCGCGATTATCGCCGTGTTGACAGCGCTGCTGCTTCCTGCTGTCCAGCAGGCACGCGAGGCTGCACGTCGCACGCAGTGCAAGAACCGGCTGAAGCAGTTAACACTTGCGTTGCACAATTACGCCGATACCTACCGCGAAATGTTGATGCCATATGTCATCGAAGATACCGCACGTCTTGCATATCTTACGTCGTCTGTTGGTTCTCAGGGAACATCTCAGTTCTGGTTCGGGACGGTTAACTACGACGAACCGGATCCCGCGTCACAGCTGAACTATGCATCGGGACCGCTGGCACCGTACATGGAAACCAATTACCAGGCATTTCAGTGTCCCGACTTCGGGCCGCCGCAGATGGATAACATCAGATTTGGTCGCCCCGCGTCCGGGTTCGGTTTCAACGGCTACTACCTGTCGCGTCCATCAGGAATCCACTGGCCACCACCGACTTATGCAGCACGCCCCCATCCCGATCCGGTCACGCGTCGTCTGGCAGAAGTCGTCCAGACCAGTCAGACAATAGTGTTTGCTGACAGTGCTCAGGTGAAGATGACTTCCTTCGCACCGCCTGCCTTCAGCTTTGAAGAAAACTGGATCCTCGATCCTCCCAGTCGCAATTTCCCGACGATCCACTATCGCCACAGCGGTTCCGCCAACGTTGCATTCCTGGATGGACATGTTGAATCCAGGTCGCGTCATTATCGCGTGGACGTACCGGGAACAAACTTTCTGTCGCCTAAGCAGGCCAGCCTGATGGACGAGAATCGACTTGGGTATGTCAGCGACGGCAATCTGGACAAACCTGCACTGCAGGACGAACTCTACGATCGCAGGTAGATCCTTCAACGAACTATTTAAGCAGAGAGCATCTCGTGAGACATTCTTGTTTACTGACGTTGATTCTGATCATTCATGCCTGCACTGGTTGCGGCTCGGCCGATACGGCGGCTGAACGCGATGGGCTCATGGTGTTTGTGGATACGGCAACGTCCACGCCCATCGTGACTCTAGTCCCTGATTCGGTTCCCTCCCTGAATCCTGCAACCGGAAAACGAACTTTAATGCCTGGTCTGTACTGTCCGGTCTGTGAACAATGGTATCCGGTTCCAGCGCCTGAACAGATCAATCGACAGCCAGGGGCAGCTCTGTGCCCCATTACTAAAACACCTCTGATGGCTGCTGGACCGTGGCCGGAAGAGTCAGGTGCATCCGGCGGCAGCAGATAAAAGCCTGTTGCGTCTTGCTGGAGCCGGGCTTAAGACAGCGCTTCAGTTGCAGCATTCACAGACTCATTTCGGTGACCTCAGCAGACCGAATCAACGTTGCGTTCAGGTGTAATTCTGAATCGCACTGACACGGCAGGCTGACTGCCTGGAATCGATTGCCGACCTTCACCACGAAGTCAGTTTTGTCAAAGCCCAGTGTGGCTGCTGCGCTGGTGGTGATCATCGGCAGCAATTCCCAAATCGGCGCTGCGTTCTTTTGGCTGGCCACAAACTGCAGTTCTTTCCAGACACTCAAATCCGGATTTGACGCTCGGCTGTCGGTTCCCAGCAACACCACCGCGCCTGCCGACTGCAACTTCTGCCACGGATGTGACTTGTGCCCGAAGTACGTGTGAGTTCGTGGGCAGTAGACGACGGCAACATGCGGATGACGTGACAGAAACTCAATCTCATCGCGACCAAAGTAGTTTCCGTGAACTGCTAATGCTCGGTCCAGTTGTGCAAGTTTTTCAAGGTACCGCAGCGGCGCTGTGCCTGGCGAAAGAGTCTGCGGATCCCAGATGTTCAGTGACTGCAAAAAATTAACGAAGCGGCCAGTCTGGTTCTGCAGTAACTCCACTTCATCAACTGTTTCGGCCAGATGCATGGCCACCGGCGCTGACGATCGTCTGGCGATGTCGACGAGACCTTCAAACAGTTCCGGGTGGACACTGTACGGAGCATGCGGACTCAGGCCGCGCACCAGGTATTTTCTGTCCGTAACCGTGTCACTTGCGGGTGTTACCCTGACATGCCGGTCGGCAACGTTCAGTTGTGTGGAGATGTGTTCCGTGGAGAATCCGATTGATTCACGAAAGCTGACGCCTGACATCTGTGACTTCTGAAGTTTCTGCTGCAGTGTGCGGACACCAGTCTCTGTGGTTGTAATTTCACCGATCAGGCGAACGCCGGCTTGCCTGCTTTCGCGCAGACCGCTGCAAATACCGTCTGTCGCAAAGTGCAGCTCGTGCGGATCTTCGGACCGGTACTGAATAACAGAGCGAATCCAGTCGGTAAACGGCGCTGGCGGGGACAACGGGCTGGTCAGGCGGGAAAACTCAAGGTGCGTATGAGCGTTGACAAATGACGGCATGAGGGCAACGGCCTCAACCCGCGCCAGCTCATCGGCGGGGGTTTCACACATTTCTGCGACTGTGCCATCAACGATTGTTATTCGAATGTTCTGTCGTGGTGGCTCACCGGGATTTACCAGCCAGGCACAGCGAATTACGATTTCTTCGCGGGCCTCTGGTTCGATGTTAATACCGGTCATCATGTCGTGAGTCAGGTCCGGGTGACAAATAAGAACTGCTGTGACGAGGGGGGGAAATGTCGACAGTACAGCGGAAGAAAACAAACAAGTACAGCGTCGGCAGGTGTTGTTGAGCCAGGCAGATTGTGTTGTAGGCCGCGGCATTGTACTCAGCAGGTGGGACTTTGGGCGTAAAGGAAAAACGAAATGTCAGAATCGACCGTCACCGCACCGAATATACTGCGAGTCGTGACTGGTGCAGTTGCGGGTGGCGTGCCGGGATTCATCGCCTTCGGGCTGTTATTCAGACGAGGACTTTATGGAATGGTGGTGCCCGGAGCGATGACGGGATGGGCCTGTGGTGCGTAGTCTGGTGGTCGGCCGATTCCGCTGGAGATACTGAGTGCGATTCTGGCGGCAGGAACGTGTCTGTTCACAGAGTGGCACTATATTCCCTTCCTTGCGGATGACAGCTTTTCGTGCTTTCTGCTCAACTTAACGATCTTCAGCTGCGCACGCCCCTTTCACACGGTAGCGGGCATCGTTACCGGGGGGCATTGAATGAATTCTAACGGGGTCATTCTGCTGAAGTAACTTCCCAGACGGATCGATAGGCGCCAGACTGCTCGAACCAGCTCAGTAATTTAGTAAAGAAGTCGTCGGCGGCCAGCGTTGCACTGTCGCCGATGACAACCAGTTTTCGTCGGGCTCGTGTCAACGCAACGTTCATTCGCCGTGCGTCCGACAGAAAACCGACTTCGCCTTTGCCGTTTGAACGTACCGTGCACATCACCACGGCTTCTTTTTCGCGGCCCTGAAAACCATCAACGGTATCAACTTCCAGATGGTCGTATTCGGTGTGCTGCCGCAGCCACCGTACCTGAGCCGCGTAGGGCGCGATCACCGCGATATCGCGAGGATTCAATCCTGCCTCACAAAGCGCATTGACCTGTTGCAGCACGAGTCTGCCTTCCTGAGGATTCAATCGACTGAGACCTTCAGGTTCCTGTTCTTCTTCCCAGCCCGCTCCGGCGGTATCGATGAATACGACGGGGCTGGCGTCGACAGTCGTGTCGTCGATTGATGGTAGATCCGTCAGCAGATGCTGTCTTACGGAATCGTCTGCGGTCAGCCTCCCGTCGTAAAAATGCCGAGACGAAAAGTCCATGATCTGTTCGTGCATTCGATACTGTACAGTCAGCTGACGAGTGACGGCATCGCCATAGTGTTCCACCAGTCGCTGCATCAGGCTGACCGCGTACCCCTCTTTTGCAGCCGCGCTCGACAGTATGGTGGGCGGCAACTGACAGTGGTCTCCGGCCAGGACAATCCGGTCGGCGTATTTCATTGGCACCCAGCAGCCCGGTTCAACGCTCTGGCAGGCCTCATCAATCACCAACAGATCAAACGGATGATCGTCCAGAATACTGAAGTCAAAACTGACCGTTGCACAGATGACCCGTGCACCGGCGATGACCTCGCCGATTGCCTGGCGTTCCAGCATCCTCGCGTGACGCCGCAGTTCACGAGCTTCCTGACGCTGTTGATATTTTTGGCCCGATGCGGGTCTGGCACGCGTAAATCGACTGGCTTTGCGTTCCAGCTGATCGGCTTCACGCAGCATTTCATGAATGACATGGTGTGCGTCATGCTGTTCCACAAGGGCATCGAGAGTGTGGCTGCGCACGACTTCCAGCACTCGAGCCGGATGGCCCAGGCGCACGGCATTCTCTCCCGCAGCAATAAGACGTTCCAGCAGATTATCCACCGCGGTGTTGCTGGGGGCACATGCCAGGACGCGCTCGCCATTGGCGACAGCCTGTCTGATCAGCTCAACAACGGTTGTCGTCTTTCCCGTTCCGGGCGGGCCGTGAATGATCGCCAGGTCGTTGGCCGACATTGCAAATTCGACGGCCTGCTGCTGCGAATCGTTCAGGCATTCGGCACGCGCCGCGTCAACATTCGTACGGAATGTCGGGGGTCGGTCATACAGCATCAGATCCCGCAGCTGACCGGGGCGGCTGGTTGCCTTTTCGGCCGTCTTCATGGCTGCAAGTTGTCTTTTTCGAGTGACCTCATCCGGTGATAAATCAAGGCGAAATCGATCACCTTCGGGCCAGTCATCAATGGCGATCTCAAGCGAGTCCGGCCGTCGAGCACTCACCACTCCCGGCCGTGACTCGCCCTGGCCGTCACCATCAGGTGAAAGAATGACCGGGCTGCCTGCCTTGAACCGGTGCCACGGAAGTCGTTCAGTGGATCGGCGTTTCTGCAGGGTGATCAGGTAACGGCCGCCCAGTCCGGTGGTGTGAGTCCTCACGACCATGTCCAGCAGCGTTTCTCCTCCGCGTTCGGCCTGTGCAGACGATTGCACGTGACGCCGCTGCTCCAGTCGTTCGCGTTCGGCATCCCCTTCCATCTCCAGCCAGCGGCGAAGGTTATTGAAATGCTGGTCAGGTCTGAGCGGCGGATTGGGGGTTTGTGACATGGCGACGGAGCATACCGAGCTGAGTTCGCAGTACAATGGTGCGCCGCAGGCACACACTGTCTGCAGGGGGCTGCAGCACCCCATGACTTTCGTCCGGAAATCAACACCAGCGAGAGTTTTTTCGTCCCGCCGTTGATTTATGCTGCCTTATGCGCCGATCATCGTATAACAATTTCGCGTTCGATGAACCGGATCAGTTGTTGCGCAATGCTGGTCTTCAGGCCGTGAAATTCTGCCAGCGTCGTTGCCTCGGGGGACAGAACCTCGACGTGATTTTCCAGCGAAGAAATTGCGGCAGTGTCGTTCAGTACAATACAGTCGCAGTGTTTCATCCGGAGCTTGCGCATGGCGTTCGTTCGTGGATCCTGAGACTCCAGAGCAAATCCGACGACCCAGCGATGACCTTTCCGGCCACCCAGTTCAGCCAGAACGTCGGACGTTTCGACCAGTTCCAGAACGATCGGACTGCCCGTCTTGGTGATCTTTCCGTCGACACGTTCCCTGGGTTGATAGTCACATACTGCTGCCGTTGCAATGACTCCATCGCACGCGGGAAACAGTTCCAGACAGGAGGACCTTAATTCGTTGGTGGTTTCAATCTGGGTCACGCGGACTCCGGCCGGAACAGGCAGGTCAACCGGTCCGGTCACCAGAATGACCTCGTGGCCCGCCGCGATCGCCGCTTCTGCAATGGAATAGCCCATTCGGCCGCTGCTGGCATTCGACAGAAATCGAACGTCGTCGACGTATTCGCGTGTTGGTCCGGCTGTGATCAGAATGCGCATTAGGGCTCACTCCGCAAACTGGTCTGCCAGCACTTTCAGAATTGTTTCCGGAGCAGCCATACGACCGGCGCCGACCTGTCCACAGCTCAGCCAGCCGTCTTCAGGGTCCACGATCATCATGCCGTCTTCGACGATCTGGCTGACATTGCGCTGCACCGATGGCTTGGCCCACATCTCACAGTTCATGGCCGGCGCGACATAAACCGGCGCTTTCGTCGCCAGCACGGTTGTCGACAGCAGGTCGTCGGCAAAGCCGTTGGCAATTCGAGCAATACTGCTGGCGGTTGCCGGCGCGATGATGACAACTTCAGCACGTTGTGCCAGTCCGATGTGTTCGCCCCGGTAATGTTCTCTGACTTCAAATCCTTTGCTGTGCACGGGACGATTTGTCAATGCTTCAAACGTGGTGGCACCGATGAACTGGTGTGCGGATTCAGTCATGATGACCGACACGATCGCACCTCTCTGCGCCAGTTTACTGCACAAATCTGCCGACTTGTACGCAGCGATGCCACCGGTGACTCCCAGCAGAACTTCCCGATTTTTCAGTACCGACATGGTTCCTGTTGCCTTAAGCCGCTAAAAGACCTCCAACCGTCGTGTCAGTCCACAGCATGACACGAAAACAGGCGTTGCGAAACCGCAACGCCTGAGATGATGTCCGTCTGAACTCCGGCCCGCCAGTCACGTTGACATACGCAGGGATGATTTTCAGCTCGAAGCCGTGGCTCCAAGCAAACCGCCAGGGCAGGCCTGCGGTGTTTCACATTTACAGGTCGTCGATTCCGGGACCACCGTCTTCTGCCAGAAGTGCTTCGAGCGCGTCCACTGTGTCCGATTCGTCTTCCACAACCTGAACCCGGCCACTGGTGTCCAGATAGATTTTGTCGGTCATGATTTCAGCAACCACGATCTCCATCAGGTCTTTTGTGGGCAGATCAACCAGCGCGCGAGCACCCCGATTCAAGGCGACCATTCGCTTTTGAACCAGTGTCGTCAGCTTAAACCGTCCACCTACTTTTCTCGCAATCTCGTCTTCACGAAACTCGTCATGCATTCGATGCCGTCTCCTCAGACTTCAGGATCTCACAGATTTCACCGATGGCTCGCTCCAGTTGGTCGTTGACCACAATGTGGCGATACCGGTCCGCAGATTGTAACTCGCTGGCCGCAGTTGCCAGCCGTTTCCGGATAACTTCCTCATTTTCCGTGCCGCGAGACCGCAAACGGCGTTCAAATTCTTCGGCAGAGGGTGTCTTCAGGAATATCGTAACAGCATCCGGATACTGCTGCATTACGTTCAACGCGCCTTCGACGTCGATTTCCAGGAAAGCCCATGCATTTTCGGTCCAGGCTCGCTCGACTTCAGATCTCAGCGTCCCATACAGAAAACCTGACGAAAACACTTCGGCAAATTCGAGAAATTCGTTTTCTGACAGACGGCTGCGGAAGTCCTCATCTGTCAGGAAGTAATAGTCTTCGCCGTCCGCCTCCTGAGGCCTCGGCTCACGCGTGGTCGCAGATACGGACTTCATCAGCTTCACCGGAGCGTCGTTGATCAGTCGGTTGACGATCGTCGTCTTTCCACTGCCGCTTGGCCCGGACAGGATTAGTACACGTTGACCGGAGTTTGAATTTTGTCCGAGTGTATTCATTGTCCAGCTTCTGTGAGGACTGCCATTGTCGCACAATGCATGCGCGTCGGCAAAAGATCCTGCAACAGTCTTTTTCGCGAGCGTCAGACGCTCGATCACAGGGTTTTTCAGTATAGAAGACGGCCGATCGCTGTGTGCTTCACTCCACGTTCTGCAGGATTTCGCGAATCCGCTCGATGGCTGCCTTCATCTCAACCACATTGTGAGCAATGGTTACGTTATTGGCTTTGGACCCAATCGTATTGATTTCCCGAAACATTTCCTGCCCCAGAAACTCCAGCTTCCGGCCCATCGATTTTTCGTCATTCAGAAAGCGGCGGAACTGCTGGATATGCGACCTCAGTCGCGTGATTTCTTCATTGATGTCACAACGATCAGCAAACATCGCAACTTCACGAATGACGTCTTTGTCTGCCACCGGTGCTTCTGTGTCATGGATGGCTTTTCGGACACGATCCAGAAGTTTTTCACGATATTCGGACACAACAACCGGAGCATGTTTTTCGACTTCGTCGACCTGCTGTTCGATGCTGTTGCACTGCAGTGTCAGGTCCTGCAGCATTGACTCGCCTTCTGTCCTGCGAAAGTCCTGGAAATGGTCCAGCGTTTCACGCAGGGCGGCCTCGAGTATTGGCCAGACAGATTCGACAGTTTCGACAGACAGTTCAGACTCCGACACAACGCCTGGCAACTGCAGCAGATCCGACAGCACAACCGGCGAAGCCTTCTCCGCTGGCAGCTCTTTTGTCACTTCGGCTAACTGCTGCAGATATGCATCCAGAACTGTCCGGTCGATGGAGTAACCGCTGGACTGAGACGTCAGTCGAACACGAAACGAGAGCTGTATGGCGCCTCGTGCGATGTTTTCTCGCACCAACTTTTCAATATTGCTTTCGAAACGAGCGATGACGTCCGGCAGACGCATGGATACCTTGAGGTATCGATTATTGACCGCTTTCAGTTCGATGCTGACATAAGCTGATTCGGACTCACGCAATGCATTTCCAAACCCCGTCATACTTAACAGCACTGGAAAACCTCTCTCAGTACCGACGATGATTCGGTGCCAATAGTGTGGAAATCGTCACGACGGCGGGATGGTGATTGGCGACGGATCGTGCAGTTGCACTCTGGCCTGCAGAACTCCCTCTGCAAGTCCCCGTCACTCTTTTGGTGTGTCGCCCTCAGTTGGCTCTTCGTCCGCCGGCTCTTCTTTAGCAGCTGATTCTGGTTTCGGTGTTGAATCAGCGGCCTCAGTTTCAGGTTCTTCCGCAGACTCTGCGTCATTCTCCGCTGGAGCCGGCGATTCTTCTTCATTCGCTTCCGGATCAGCGCCCGCGTTGTCCGTCGCTTTCTTTTCGCCATCTGCGTCGAAGTTTTCATCGTCTGCTTCTGCAGCTGCCTTTTCAGGCTCTTCCGCCTGCTCTGTCTCCGGAGGCTTTGCGCTCTCATCTGTATCTGCGGGCTCTGGTGCCCCCACAAATGCCTCTGTCCCAGTCGACTCGTTCTTGGCGATCGCTCTCATTGAGATACCCAGCAGGCCTGCTGTGGCAACCCAGACAACAGCGACAATGATTGTGATCTTTGTGAAAACGTCACCTGCGCGAACACCTAAAGCACTCTGCCCGCCCATGCCTCCAAAGGCCCCCGCAAGTCCACCACCACGGCCACGCTGAATCAGTACCAGCAGAATCATGATGATGCTTGAAAAGACCAGCAGTATTAACAATGTGTAGAACACAAAACTGTATGTCATAATTCCATATACTCCGTGGCCCGCACGTTGGGTGTTCTGCAGGGGGCGATCAATGATTGAAGGTCAGCGGTAACTGAATTCCCTCAGGATCGTGAGATGTTAATTGTCGTGTAGTGATCACGTGAGGTGTGACACTGTCTTCATAAGCCTGCACAAGCGGTCGTCATACTACAAGACTGAGATCGTCCGACGAGCTTAAATTCATCATTGCTGTGTTTGCTGCCGTTGCCAACTCAGGCTGTTGCCAGTTTTCGAGCCGCATCGATGATGGGCACGAACAAGTCCGGTTTCAGGCTCGCGCCGCCGACCAGAGCCCCGTCCACATTTGTTTGTCCCATCAGTGTTTCGGCGTTGTCGGGCTTAACACTGCCGCCGTAGAGAATGCGGACATTATCTGAGAATGTCGAATTGTAGCGATTGGCGATCCAATTGCGAAGATGTTCATGAGCAGATTCCGCCTGCTCCGGACTTGCCGTGACCCCTGTGCCAATGGCCCAGACGGGTTCATATGCGATTACCAGGTCTTTCCCATCCTGCTCAGAAATATCAGCCAGTCCGCCGGTCATTTGAGCATCAAGAACGGATTCGGTATGTCCACCTTCGCGGTCGCTCAGCAATTCACCCACGCACAGAATGACCTTCAGACCGCCAGCAATGGCTGCTTTGACCTTGCGGTTGATGGTTTCGTCGGTCTCGCCCATGACGTGCCGCCGTTCGCTGTGGCCGATGATGACGTAATCGCAGCCGACGTCCCGCAACATGTCGACAGCAACCTCACCTGTGAAGGCTCCACTCGCTTCGAAGTACACGTCCTGAGCTCCGACCTGCACTCCGCTGCCAGCGACTTTGTCGCTAATTGTTGTCAGGTACGGATAGGGTGGGCAGACCAGAACCTCCACGCCGTCTTCTGCCGCGGGCGAATCGACAGCCAGTGCGGCCGCCAATTCCTGACCGCTGGCGCGGTTGGTGTTCATCTTCCAGTTACCCGCAACGAGAAACCGTCGCATTATCTTCTCCTTCAAATTACCACATGGCCGCGACTGAACTGTAAGTGGTCGCCTGGACCTGAAGGGTCCGTTCCGACTGGTCGCTCTGGGCGACTCGGCAACAACATGTTTTCAGCGGAACAAGCCCCGAAAGTGGGGGCCAGCGTACTGAAATCTACAAATAGAAGGGGCATCGTACTATGGGCCATTGGCAGGTCAACTGCGATCACCAGCGGATCCGCAGCTTTCGCCCGTTGCACGATGGGGATCTCAGGATCGGCAAAACGGGCTGTTTCGTGTTGCCCAGGTTCCCTCGCATTCTGGCAAACACCGCAACCGGACCGCCCCCTGGACGGCAGAATTGCTTTCTCGCCAGCGACAGATCGCGAACGCGACACTGACAGCTCCACTTGCGGAGACTCAGTTCAACGGTTCACTGCGAGGGTACGAGCCCAGAATTTCCAGTCGGTCTGCCATAGACTCCAGTGCCTTCAGTGTTCGCTTGATCTTGGCGTCGGTCACATGCCCTTCAAAATCAAGGAAGAACAAGTACCCGATTTCCGGAGACCGCAGCGGGAAGGACTCAATCCACGTCAGATTGACCTTGCACTTCTTAAAGACCTGCAGCGCATCTGAAAGGGAGCCAGGTTTGTGTGGTATCTGCAGTAGAATTGCGGTGCGATCGTGTCCTGTGGGTTCAGCAATGGAATCGCCGATAATGGCGAAACGCGTCATATTATTGCGATTATCTTCTATGCATTCGGCAACGATCTGGATGCTGTACTGGACGGCCGCCTGTTGACTGGCCACGGCCGCTGCACCTGGTTTGTCGCGAGCCAGCTGGGCCGCAGTTGAAGTGCTGGTGACTTCGATCAGTCTGGCATGCGACATGTTCTTCGCGAGCCAGTCGCGGCATTGCGACAGTGCCTGTGGCTTGCTATAGATCTCAGTGATTTCGCTTCGATCGCATCGTGCCAGCAGGTTGTGGTGGACATGCAGCTGGATTTCCCCACAGATTCTGAGGGGCAGTCGCGTGAACATGTCCAGTGTGTCAACAATGCGTCCATCTGTGCTATTTTCGATGGGCACCAGGCCGTAATGCACATGCCCCCGATTTACTTCCTCAAAAACCGTCGCAATGGTACTGACGGGAACGAGATCCGCAGACTCGCCGAATCTGTTGATTGCGGCCAAGTGTGTAAAACTATATGCCGGGCCAAGATAGGCCACTCGGATATTCTTGACGCGTTGCCGTCCGGCACTCAACACGCCTCGGAAAATAGATTTCAATTCGACCGTCGACAGCGGACCCTTGTTCATGCCTTCAAGCATGGTCCACAGTTTGACGTCGTCCTGGACATCAAAAACGGCCTCCTGCGGAGATTCCGATTGAGCCACTTTCTTTAGAAACGTTTCCACCCGTTGATTCAGCAGGCCGACCAGTTCTTTGTCGATTGCAGCGAGTTTTTGATCCGGACTGGCCGGAGCGGAACGTGTCTTTGCAGTCCTGGCCGGTGACGGGGCTGAAGCCGGTTTTTTTGCCACCTTCTTCTTGACGGTTTTTGTGGCTTTTTTCTTTGCCATGATGGTCCTTAGCGCCGTGGCAGACATGAAGTGGCAGCGCAGCTGCTGGGGAGGGACGGGACGATACTGAAGGAGGGTGTTGTGATACCTCGTCCCGGAATTCGCTTGTACCGGTGACGTTTTTCATTTTCAAGGTGGGCTATCTTCTCATCCCAAAGGTTACAGCAAACCTCTGCTGATTCCCCAAAAATGCCTCGTGAATGACATGTGTGGCCAAAATGGCACTCCAGCCGCTCGCGGTAATAATGCCAGAATGGCACTCCCCTGCCGGGTTGATTTTCGGACCCTCCCTGCCACATTGTCGTATTTTTGCTCGAAATCATGCATTGTTATGTGTCTAAGGTGTTACTGAGAAAACGCTTAGAACAACAGAATGTGTTTTGGCGCGCATTATGCTTTTGAGCAGCTGGAATGTCATGGGCCTGCCCGTTTGTGACGCGGTCATTGCGGGAGGGTTTTGAGCTGTTGAGCGCATGGGGTAGCCGCGCTTGATTCGCCCAAGGTGGCAATTATTCAGGTCGTTGATGAGGCCGAAATGGTTTCGGTGCACCAGTCAGAGGTTACTCGGTTCAGTCATGATCACATACGAGACCTTCAGCGTCTCAGCAATCAATCGATAAAAGAAGTCAGGAGCTCACAGATGGCAGTCTCAGGTGAAAAAATCATCGGTATCGATCTTGGAACGACAAATTCGGTTGTGTCCGTCATGGAAGGCGGCGAACCCAAGGTCATCGCTAATCAGGAAGGAAGTCGTACGACACCCAGTGTGATCGCCTTCACCGATAAGGGTGAGACACTCGTTGGCGATCCTGCCAAACGGCAGGCAGTGACAAACCCCACAAATACGATCTACTCGATCAAGCGATTCATGGGGCGACGGCACAGCGAAGTGCATTCAGAAGAAAAGATTGTTCCGTACGATGTGGTTGGTGCTGATGCCGACTACGTGAAGGTCAATGTTAGCGGCAAGGAACACACTCCACCGGAGATTTCCGCGCTTGTGCTTCGCAAGCTTAAGGAAGCGTCCGAAAGCTATCTTGGTCACAAGGTGAACAAAGCGGTGATCACCGTGCCGGCCTACTTCAATGATGCTCAGAGGCAGGCCACAAAAGATGCCGGCCAGATTGCCGGGTTGGAAGTGGCGCGAATTATTAACGAGCCAACTGCCGCTGCTCTGGCTTATGGGCTGGACAAAAAGCAGGAAGAAAAAATTGTCGTGTTCGACCTTGGTGGCGGTACATTTGACGTATCGATTCTGGAGGTTGGCGACGAACTTGTAGAGGTGCTCAGCACTAACGGCGACACGCATCTTGGCGGTGACGACTTTGATGAAGTGCTGATCAGCCACATCGCTGACGAGTTCAAGAAATCCGACGACATCGATCTTCGCAATGACCCGATGGCGCTGCAGCGTCTGCGGGAAGCTGCTGAAAAGGCAAAGCAGGAGCTTTCGACTGCACAGACGTCGGACATTAACCTGCCTTTCATTACTTCTGTCGATGGGGTTGCCAAGCATTTGCAGCTGTCGATCAGTCGCGGTGACTTTGAACGTCTGATTGACCCGCTGGTGGAACGCTGCCGCGGTCCGGTAGAAAGTGCTTTGAAGGATGCCCGGCTGAGCGCCAGTGACATCAGTGAAGTTGTTCTGGTGGGCGGTTCGACTCGAGTTCCCAAGGTGCAGGCGTTTGTCAAGAAGATTTTCAACAAGGAGCCACATCAGGGTGTGAATCCCGATGAGGTGGTTTCGCTGGGGGCGGCCATTCAGGGCGGTATTATCTCCGGCGATGTCAAAGATGTGGTACTGCTGGACGTGACTCCCCTGTCTTTGGGTATCGAAACCGAAGGTGGCATCATGACTACTCTGGTGGAACGAAATACTACTATTCCCACCACGAAGTCCGAAACGTTTTCCACTGCTGCCGATAATCAGCCTGCAGTGACCGTGCGAGTTTTTCAGGGCGAACGGCGGATGGCGACGGATAACCGTCTGTTGGACCAGTTCGACCTGGCGGACCTGCCACCGGCGCCACGAGGTGTGCCGCAGATCGAAGTTAAATTTGATATCGATGTGAACGGGATTCTGAGCGTTTCCGCGAAAGACAAGGCTACCGGCAAAGAGCACAGCGTTGAAATTAAGCAGTCCAGCGGTCTGTCGGACGACGAGATCGAAAGGATGCGCAAGGACGGTGAAGCTCACGCCGAAGAGGACAAGAAGAAGGAAGAACTGGCGAAGGCCAAGAATGAAGCGTCAACGCTGGTGCACCAGACGGAAAAGACGCTGAAGGAGCACGAAGATAAGCTGGACGAAGGTTCGAAGACAGCGATCGCAGCATCCTGTGAAAAGGTGAAGGCCGCTGCCGAAGGTGACGATGCGGCAGCGATCCAGGCAGCTCTGCAGGAACTGGCTCAGGCCAGTGAAGCACTGTATCAGCACATGGCGGCTGCTGCCGAATCGGGCGGCGGTGAAGAGGGAGAGTCGGTCGCTGCCGCTGCCGGTGCCGCGGACGACGACATCATTGACGCCGACTTCGAAAAGAAGGACTGACGGTCTTACGGGAGATCGAGCCTGTAAGTTGTAAATCGAAAATGAAATACCACGAAGGCGGAACAGGAGTATCCCTGTTCTGTTTCGTGCCGACACACTGGCGATTAGAGACTCCGGCGAACTTTCGTCGGTAGTCTCTCTCTTGGGGCGCGTACATGGTGATCAGCCGTGTTCGCTGCTGCGCAAGAAAGGAAGGCACACTGATGGCATTCAATCCCGAAAAACTGACCGTCAAAGCCGGACAGGCGTTGCGGCATGCTCAGGAACTGGCGGAAGCAAACAGTCATCGAATCCTGCGACCACTGCATATTCTGAAGGCGTTGCTGGACGAAGATCAGGGTATCATGAAACCGCTGCTGCAGCGTGTCGGAGTGAATATCGGCCAGCTGGCGTCCATGGTCGATGGTGAAATCGGCCGCCTGCCACAGTCCAGTGGCAGTGAGGAACCGGTTGGCGCCGGCCCCGAGTCTGTCAAGGTTCTGAATGCTGCCGAGCAGCGGGCCCGAGAAATGGGTGACGAATTTACTTCGACGGAGCACCTGTTGCTTGCGCTGACGCAGGTCGAAGATCAGGCAAAGCGTCTGCTGAGCCTGAATGCCGTGAATGAAGCGGATATTCTGGAAGGCCTGAAAGAGGTGCGGGGCGGGCAGTCCGTGACGGATCAGAATCCCGAGGACAAATATCAGGTGCTGGAAAAGTATGGCGTGGATCTTGTTCAATCCGCCCGTGATGGAAAAATTGATCCCGTGATCGGACGCGATACGGAAATCCGTCGAGTGATTCAGGTGCTGTCCAGACGTCGCAAAAACAACCCGGTTCTGATCGGCGAACCTGGTGTCGGCAAGACAGCCATCGTCGAAGGACTCGCACATCGCATTGTTCTGGGAGACGTCCCGCAGAATCTGAAGGACAAAAAAGTTTTCGGACTGGATCTTGGCGCGCTGGTGGCCGGGGCAAAATTCCGTGGCGAATTCGAAGACCGACTGAAGGCTGTTCTTAAAGAAGTGCAGGATTCGAACGGTCAGGTCATTATGTTCATCGACGAGCTGCACACAGTGGTCGGAGCCGGCAACAGCGAAGGAGCGATGGATGCCTCCAATCTGCTGAAGCCAGCCCTTGCCCGGGGCGAACTTCACTGCGTGGGAGCAACGACGCTGGATGAGTATCGCAAGCACATCGAGAAGGACCCGGCGCTGGAACGTCGATTCCAGCCGGTGGTCGTCCAGGAACCAGATGTTGAAGATACGATTTCCATCCTGCGCGGGCTGAAGGATCGCTACGAGTCGCATCATGGCGTGCGCATTACTGACGACGCCATCATCGCAGCGGCCACACTTTCGGATCGCTACATTTCCGATCGTTTTCTGCCCGACAAAGCGATTGACCTGGTTGACGAAGGCGCAAGTCGTCTGCGGATGGAGATCGATTCGATGCCTGCCGAAATCGACGAAGCCACTCGTCAGCTGACACGGATGCAGATTGAAGCAGCGGCTCTGGAAAGAGAAACCAGCGATGACAGCAGAGATCGTCTGGCTGAACTGCAGCGATTGATTGCAGAGAATGAAGAGTCCACTAATCAGCTGAAAGCAAAATGGGAAGTTGAGAAGGCAGCGATCTCCGGGCTGAAGCCGCTGAAGGAGGACATCGAGAAACTGCGAACTGCCTACACGCAGGCATTTTCCCGAGCACAAAAGACCAATAGCAACGCAGATTACCAGGAGGCATATGAGGCCGAACAGAAGCTGAAGACTGCCGAAGGTCAGCTGGCTGAAATGGAAAATAAATCCGCCGAACTCAATGAAGATCCGGACAGTCGCCTGCTTCGAGAGGAAGTGACTGAAGAAGACATTGCCAGGGTTGTCAGTGTGTGGACGGGCGTCCCCGTGTCTCGCATGATGCAGGGAGAACGCGAAAAACTGCTGCGGATGGAAACGGAAATCCACAAACGCATGATCAATCAGCAGGAGGCCGTTGAAGCTGTTTCCAACGCTGTCCGCCGCGCACGGTCGGGGATGCAGGATGCCAGTCGCCCAATCGGCTCATTCATGTTTCTGGGACCGACGGGGGTGGGCAAGACAGAACTCTGTAAGGCGCTGGCGGAGTTCCTGTTCGACGACGAACGCAGTATGGTTCGCATCGACATGAGCGAATTCATGGAACGACACTCCGTTGCCCGGCTGATCGGTGCGCCTCCGGGGTACGTTGGGTATGAAGAAGGAGGTCGCCTGACGGAAGCGGTGCGGAGGAATCCGTACTGCGTCATTCTGCTGGACGAAGTTGAAAAGGCTCATCGAGACGTTTTCAATATTCTGCTGCAGTTGCTGGATGACGGACGTTTAACCGATAGTCAGGGGCGAACGGTTGACTTCAGCAATTGCATAATCGTGATGACGTCAAACATCGGCAGCCAGGCAATCATAAATCTGAGCGGCGATGCGGATGATAAGGAGATCCACAATCGTTGTATGGACGCATTGCAGCAGCATTTCCTGCCTGAGTTTCTGAATCGAATCGACGAAGTCATTGTGTTCCACCCGCTGGGCCGCGAAGAAATCCGCGAGATCGTCGGCTTGCAGATCCGTCAACTGAACAGGCAGCTGGAAGACAACGGCTACAAGCTGGAAGTTACTGACGCGGCGAAGCAGTTGCTGGCCAACGAAGGTTATGACCAGAAGTACGGAGCACGACCTTTGAAACGTGTTATTCAGCGGCGATTGCAGAATACGCTCGCCAACGAAATCCTGTCTGGTCAGTTTTCAGAAGGCGACACGATTCGGATCGGCGCCACTACCGATGGCTTCATCTTTGAAACGTTAGATGATTAGTGACGACGTCGTCACGGCCCTGGCAGAGCCGCCCCGGCCGTCTTCTGGCGAAATGCGTCGCTTATGCCGAACGAGTTCTGTCAGCTCTGGCGGATGCACGGAAAAAGGGGGCCGCAGAACATTGCGCGGTGGGCGTCTGCGCCCAGTGAGCCGCTTGATTGCCGAACGCTTTGTTTCCGAAAACCACCAATAGGTTGCCCCTGCATCGTTGTGTTGAGTTTTGGCAACACGCAGCAGTGTCCCATGCTAAGACTGCTTTGCGCTTCCTGTTTGGCTCTCGCTTTCTTAAGTTCTGTTAGGGCCAGTGTTTAGGGGGGCCTCGCAGTGATGGCGCTAACAATTATTATCATCCTGGCACGTTTGGTATCCACCATGCTTTACAGAAATTCAGTCAAGCGAAACTCACTGATGTTCGCCTGACTAGAAACAAAACATGCTTTCACCGAACGAAACAGGAGAAACAGAGATGAGAATTTTCAACGCACTGTCCAACGACGAAAACGGTTTTATTGTTTCCGCCGAAATTGTGCTTGTCGGCACCATTCTGGTTTTGGGAGTCATTGTTGGTCTGACCGAATTGTCCATTGGCGTAAACGAAGAGCTGGAAGACCTGGGGGCCGCGGTCGGCAGCATCAACCAGAGCTACTACTATAAACTGGCCTGTGCCAAAAAGGGCCATGTGGCCAGCAGCAGTTTTCAGGACTACCGAGACGAATGTGACAGTGCCTGTGATATCAGCTGTGACTCCCGAATTCGCGGCGAAAAACGCTCAAGTCGCCGCTAGGACAATTGTCTGTTGAGTCAACGGGGCAATGTCATTGGGCCAGCCCTGTGAACTCAGATGTGAGACGGCCCACAAACTGAATAGAGCTGCCTTGCCGACACTGTTAATACACTGTGTCAGCTGTACACCTCGAATTATCGCTGACGAATATATCGTCGAATGCCTGATCCGAAACAGGCGTGCTGAGAATGTTGAAGACCGAAGGATGAACGCTGAACGTCGACTCGATGCTACCCGCATTGATTACCTCTTCGACTGATTCAGCCTTCATCCTTCTGCCTTCAGATCTTCGATCATCAACAAAACCGGTCTCCTGTTTCGGGAATAACGCCCCGTGTTCACTTGCTGAACACGGGGTCGTTATTCTTTTCCAGACGTTGAATTCTGGACTATGAGTCGCTTATACGACGAAAGTTCACGACACACTGACACTCTGGTTACCAAACACGCAGTAGCCGTGCAGAACGCTCAGGCTGAGTCGGTTGTGGAATAGATGAACCCATACTCGCCACTTTCTGCTGCCGAGTCGCCACTTTCTGCTGCCGAGTCGCCACTGCGCCGGCATCGGCCTGGTCCGGCAGTCCCCAAGCGGGCAGTGCTGTTGATCGTTTCCGAGACTGCTCATCAAGTCTTAGGAATATCCGGACTCGCCGCTGTCGTGTTGGTCGGGGCCGAGTCTGTGTCGTGCGACGGCGGCCGTAACGACCCCTGTTCCCGTTGCATGATCCTGATTTCGTATGAAGTCAGTCTGCAGTTATCGCCGCCCACCGTACAATGGCTTTCCGACGCTGACTGTGTGACGCGCTGGCGTCGAATAGTCAAGTGTGTTGACGAGAAGTATTATTGTCGGCGGCCTGAATCGTTCAATGTCCTTTAGTCAGCAGCGGACAGCATGCGTAAACCTCTCACGATCCGAGATTTTTCTTCCCGAGCCGGCACCGTTTTCAGCCAGCGCAGTGGCGTCGTTGACGACCCCGATCAGGTCAGTGCTTCGCTGGGTGAATTGAGCTATGGTGATGTCGTGCGTCTTGCGCGGGCTCAGGCGGCAACGCTTGACGCCATGGGCATCGGACCCGGAGAACGCGTTGCCATTGTGTCGAAAAATTCGGCCAGATTGCTTGTCTCCTTCTTTGGAGTCAGCGGATTCGGACGCGTTCTGGTGCCCATCAACTTTCGTCTGAATCGTGCTGAGATCAGCTACATTGTTGAGCACAGTGGTGCGACGCTGTTGCTGGTTGATGCGGAACTGGATGAGGCACTGGCAGGGATCGGCCCGCGTCGAATTATTCTTGACCACGCCGGTGACCGCCAGTTGTTTCATTCCACGTCAGAACCGCAGGCGTGGAACGGATCTGAAGATGAAGTGGCCACAATCAACTACACCAGCGGCACGACTGCTCGTCCGAAAGGAGTGTGTCTGACACACCGCAATCTGTGGATCAACGCGACTGTCTTTGGTCTGCACCTTACCGTCACGGAACAGGATGTCTATTTGCACACGCTGCCGATGTTTCACTGTAATGGGTGGGGCATGCCTTATCTGCTGGCGGGAATGGGGGCCAGGCAGATCGTCCTGAGAAACGTTGACGGTGCTGAAATTCTGCGGCGGGTGGCAAAATATGGTGTGACGTTGATGTGCATGGCACCGACGGTTGTGGCCGCAATCCTGGACGCGGCAGGTCGCTGGGACGCCGAGATCCCGGGACGGGATCGTGTACGCATCGTTGTCGCCGGTGCCCCTCCTCCGACAGAACTGATTGTGCGCGTTCAGCAGGAACTTGGCTGGGAGTTTATTCAGGCGTACGGACTCACTGAAACATCGCCGATTCTGACCGTCAATCGCACGCCAGCAGAAGACCAGTCGCTTTCTTTGTCCGACCGCGCCAAACGTCTGGGGTGTGCCGGTCCTCCGGTTCTGGGTGCATCACTCAGGATAAGTGATGAAGACGAGGTGTTGGCTCAGGGCAACGTAGTGCTCGACCGATACTGGGACGATCCCGTGGCGACCGACCACGCGATTCGTGACGATTGGTTCTACACCGGAGACAGCGGATATGTTGGAGAAAACGGATTCCTGACGATCGCTGACCGTCGCAAGGACGTCATTATTACGGGCGGCGAAAACGTCGCGTCGATTGAAGTGGAGGACACATTATTCTCACATCCGGCCGTCGCCGAAGTTGCCGTGATTGGTCTGGCTCACGAAAAATGGGGAGAAACCGTTGCAGCAATCGTTGTCCTGAACTCAGATGCGGCAGCCACAGAAGGCGAATTGATCGATTTCGCCCGTCAACGCCTGGCGCACTTCAAGTGCCCGACAATCGTCAGGTTCTGCGACGCTCTGCCACGCACCGCCACCGGCAAAGTGCAGAAGTACAAACTGCGGGTGTCTCAACAGTCGTGAGTTTCTGCAGGTGCCGGACGCAGGGCGGCCTGCAGACGGTTCAGACGGTTTGTCTTCTGCTGAGCCCATCATGCCATTTGTTTAAACACATGGGCAGCGTCCCGCGCTGTCTGTGGTCTGTCCAACGCACGGCCCGCTGATCCTGCTGTTGAACGATTTCGTCACCGGAAGCGACGACCATCACTTTCCCGAACGGCGCAGGCTAAGGCGACGAACTCACGCAAAACAGGTGTTTTTCGCCGCGAAGAAAAATACGATTTGACGAGGGGACAGGGGACCCAATGACTGGCTCGTCCATATCATTTTCTGCCAGCAGCTTGAAACTGTTGTTCGCCACGCTGGCCACGAAGACAACGCCATCTTCGCGTGGAGCGTATAGATGTTCACCTGCAATCAGGGGTGATGCGTAGTAGTTGGTGCGGTGTTTTGGCAAGGCGGCGGTCCAGATGGTTTCTCCGGTTGCGGGGGCCAGGCATTCGACTTCGCCACGGTCTCGGACCAGATACACACGTCCTTTGTAGGCCACCGGACTGGGGACAAAGGTGCCAACATCGTCACGCTGCCAGACGTGGTTTGTTTCGGTGACGTCGCCTCTGCCGTCCAGTCGGATTCCGTGCAGTCGCGGGATGCCACGATCGTTGCGTCCAAAAGCGATGATGGCCATGTCCCCCACGATCACGGGAGTGGAGATAGACGGCCATAGTTTTTTCTCTTCGGGATTGAAGTTTCCACACGACCACTGAACCTTGCCGTCGACAGGATCGTGCATCGTCAGATGCTGCGCTCCCCAGACCAGCAGTGCCTCCCTGTCCTTATGGTGAATGACCAGCGGTGTAGCGTAGCCATGATCTCCTTCCTGAGGAGTTTCGTAGTTGCGGGCCACCTTCCATACCATGTCACCAGTGTTCTTGTCGAACGCGGCCAGCCACGATTCTCCGTGATGCATGCGCGTCATGACCACGTACTTTTCGGTCACGACCGGAGACGTGCCGTGGTCCCAGTACAGCGTATCTTTGCCGAATTGCTCGACCAGATTCGTCTGCCATCGGACCGTTCCGTCAAAGTCGACGGCCGCCAGTGTGCCACTCTTGAAGTACACATACAGCCCACTGCGGTCCGAGGCCGGAGAAGCGTTGCTGCCTGAACCATTACGATGCTTGCCGGCATTTTCCCGGCCGAACGTGGTCTGCCATAATTGTTTTCCCGACCAGTCAAAAGCCAGTAATCCGTCGATGCCGTTGACCGGGGCGGTCAGGTAGATAGTCTGCTTCAGAATAATGGGAGTTGAACAGCCCTTGCCCGGCAACTCAGTACGCCACAACACTTTTGTGGCGTCGAAATCGACGGGGTATTTGCCCACTTCGATACTGCCATTGTTGTGTGGGCCCCGCCAGCGAGGCCAGTCGTGATCCTGCTCTGCAGATTCAGAGAAACCGCCATACACAAAAACAGATGCGGCGATCAGATATCGGGTGATGTGCATGACTACGGTGTATTCGAGAATAGGGGCGGCGAATGGTCGCGTCTGGTAGACTCTGCAAAGGTCGACCATTATACACTAACGTCGGGGGCATTCGTACGGTTGTCACAAAATGGTCCGCAACGGAGCCGCGGCCCCGGCGGGAATTCGGAAGACGCATACATACGCATGTGTGGCACCGGAGTGAGACATTCCGGTGCAGAATTTTCACAGAATCTGAGGCCGGGAGACGTACATGCCGTTCATTCCTCTGACCGACGTTGAATTACAGATGGATCTGGTACCGGGGTTTGACGTCCGCTTTGTGCATTCCGAAGAAATGACGTTCGCATTCTGGAACATCAAAGCCGGGTCGCTGCTTCCGGAACACGCACATCCGCATGAACAGGTTGCCAACGTCCTGGAAGGAGAGTTTGAACTGATGATTGACGGCAAGGCCCAATGTGTGAGCCCCGGGACCGTTGCCGTAATTCCGGGAAATGCCGTCCATTCAGGTCGGGCCATCACAGACTGCAGAGTTATGGACGTGTTTTGTCCGGTGCGCGAGGACTATCGAAACTGACGACATTCGGTGTGTGACAGCATTTGCAGAAATGCCGTTGCGATGACGGTAACCGGGGCTGTGTTCAATTCGATTAAGCCTCTCCTGGCGTGTCTTGCCTGCACAGCACCGGCCCTGCTTGATTGTATTGACCGATTTTTCAAGGGGTGCGATGACAAACAGCCGAGGATTCGGTTGCTGACCTGTGGCAGCCGATTTCGAATCAAGGGGTTGATTGCGACTTTGCTGGCTTATGGTGATGTTGCCGTACATCCGGAATGAATCCTGTCGCAGATCGATGACTATGTGACTGTCTCCGAAAATATCAGTGGGTGTGGCCGCAAAGGCTGTGTGTTTCCATCTCCTGAAGAACTTTGTCAGACCGTGAGGGCTGGTGCTCCAGGCAGGCGCAGGTTCGTCGGCAGGAACAGAGGGTTTGCGGTACGCGTAAGTGAGGGTTGGATGGGGAATGGCTAAGTTTAAGGTCCCTCGCTTATGCGCCGAATTTCCATGTGTCGGTAATAGGAGTCATGAAACCACTTCTCAGAATCTCGGTTCGAGACTCGCGAAAGAGCTTCGGCTCGAACCGATTTCAGCGACACAAGGATAAGCACCATGAGCATCAGAGCGAGTCGACTTTGATCGTAGTGGAATCGTTCGCTGGAATGTCCACGCGTACTGTCAGCACGTGAAAACGGCCGTTGTCGCTGACAATTTCTGACTCAAGGCGGCCGCCCGAGATGTCGTACTTGCCGGCAGGGAGGACGAATCTTACTCGACCGTCCGGAAGCGGTTCCAACAACTGGTTCGTCACTGTCGCTGTATTGCAGGATTCTGTCCCGTCATTCGGTCGGTCGTAGGAAACACTCAACGGTGACACCGTCTCGCGGGGGAAAGGGATCGGTGATGTCTCGTGACCATTGTACGTGCATGATGCGACCTGGTTGTCGCGAAAACGAATGATGCGAAAGCTCTCTGAATTCGTCTTGCCGATGCGCCGCGTCGGGGTCGCGCCAAAGTTCGTAACCTTTTTTCCAATCCCGTGTGCGTCATGAATCATCCGCACCTGATATTTGTCCAGCAAACTAAGGGGAGCGTTCGCCTCAAAGGCGTTGATCACTGTGACTGCGATGTCCTGCCGAGACGCAAGCAGGGCTTCGGCTTTCGACGTGTCAGTGTGCCACGGATAGCCGAAGTTAAGCACGCTGACATGCGGTCCGCAGTCGGTCAAACCGACCGGATCCCCGTACCATGATTCGTGGCCTGAGAACTGATGGTTTCCGAAATTGACGATGTAGGGCATGTCCAGCCCCGCCAGAGCTCCCGACACATAGGCCGGGTTGCACGCGTTGCTGCATAATACCATGTCGGGCGCCAGCAGATTGATGGTCGTCACCAACCGCTGAAGATATTCGGCCTGATACTGCCCCGACGTATCCAGATGCCCGAACGTGATGAATATTGGGTTACGGGAAAACTGTTTCACAACGTGCACACTCCGAGGCGAACGACACAGACCGGTTCGCCCTCCGCCGGTCACTTTTACGCTGAGATCATAGGCGCCGTCAGGCATGTCATCCGGCAGCGAAATTACGACTTCCCGGTCGTAGTAGTAAGCCTCGGATTTGTCTTCTTCAAACGAAACGACTCGTGATATGACGGTCGGACCAACCTGGCGTGTCAGCCTCACCTGATCGATTGTCGCGTCAAAACCGAGAAAACGAGCCCGAAGCGTCTGCCCTGGTTCGCAGATCGCCGGCTGATTCAGACGGGGGAATCGAAACCGGCTCTTAACGGTCGAAGCATCGCGGGTGAGATAGACAGGAGGCAGTCCTGTAGAACCGTTGACCTTGACACTGATGTTTTTTACGTGGGCCGTTCGCCAGCCAGTTGCCCGCACTTCCAGCGAGTAGCCATCGCCTGGTGGGAGCGCTGTCAGTGAACACTGCCCGGTCAACCAGTTTCTCACCAACGTGTTTCGGATGATCGCGCCACCGCGCCGCAGGATCGCTCGGCAGTCGACAAGATGTGAGTTCTTATCACCGTTTACATGAAACTGCAGTTCTCCGCGATCATCGTTCCATGTGTGCAGGGATTGGATGCGACATCCGGACAGGTCACCGTCGCTGCGATGCTCAATTCGTACAGTGTGTGATCCGGCCGGCAGGTCATCCTCCAACACGATATCACGTGGCAGCGAACGTGGCACCAGAATCCGTTCGTCTGCATCGTCAATTGTGATCGCCAGCGATCCCAGATTCGCCGTTCCGTAGGCCGGAACATTGTGACCGCCCAGCCGTAACGCCACGCCTGTCCCCTGGAAGACGCACTCAATCGACGCCCCGTTTTCTGTAGTCTGCAACGCCGTATCTTTCGCGAATCGGAAGCGGCTTTCGTGCCAGGCTCCCGACCTTTTTACGCGTTCCTTGTTCAGCGCAGACACCTCTTCGGGAATCATCCGCAGGCCATGTTCGGCATCCGGGTGCGTCAGATGCAGCGATCCGAGACAGCGCTGATCTTTGGTGCGCGGTCCTTTGGCAACCAGCAGGCGATCCCGAGCGGCTCCCACAATCCCGAGCGAACAGTCAAACTTGTACCGGCCCAGCAGCTGGAACTGCGAGTCCGTCTTCAACAGGATTTGCGGCGAGCCATAACACCCGAACCACCAGATTCCGTCGTGGAAAGCGGCCGTCTGAATTCCCAACTGAGTCCAGCCGCTGTTGATGATGTGTTTGCGCAGGAATCTTAAGTCTGCGTCATATTCATAGACGTAGTTTTCGGCAACACCGTCTGGAAGCCCGCCCACGACGAAGAAATGGCCGTCTCTGACTGCCATGCCACCAGCGCCGTGAAACACTTCCGGGGTTGGATGTTTTGACAGGAGCTCAAGAGTTTCTCCGCTGTAAACATAAACCCACGAGTCCGCGTTGCCGTCCGGGTCGTTGAAGCGACCGTGGTTCACTGCGACATAGATTCTGTTACGTGTGAAACACAGGTCACCATGATGATTCGCTACGGGAATCTTCGTCAACATGCGACCACTACGATCCGTTTTCACCAGTTCGGTCGTGAATGACCAGTAGATGGCATCGACTTTGTTCGTGCAGACTCCCTGCAGATGATGCTGGTAGTTGCCTTCGCACTCCACATTGCCAAACATTCGGCCGTCAGCGGCCCCGCAGGTGATGCTCGACATCGTTGCTGTCAGTTGCAGGAAAAACGTAAAAAGAAATTTCATACCTGCATCCCGTTCTACTGAGAGTTGCGATGAATCAAGGCTTTGAAAAACGTTGTCCGGTCTGCTGCGAATTCTTCCCACGAGTTCGGTCGACCCACGTGTTTTCGGCAACTGTTCTGCTGTTATCGTGCCAGCGTCATCTTCTCGCTGAAGACCCGATGGATTCTCTCATGCTCGACCGTAAACCACCAGTATTACAGATAAAGAACCCAGCCTCGCAGGGCATCCGATCCCCTTGATGATCCACCGAATGATTTCCGGAACTCGCGCGAACCAATACGGCCGTTTGCACGTCTGACTCTGTAAGGCTGCAGCGCCGGCCCAATGAAACATTGTGCGGCGTCCGATAATACTCAGCTCTTACGCCTACTTTCCTGCAAAAAAGATCTCGAATCGGAGACTTCAAGCGACGTTGATCGCTGCAGTCAGATTTCCTAGACGCACTGAGCGGTTCTGAAAAATTCGGCATTCTCATGGTGAATTGGCTGATCTGTCTCCCGCGCCTCTGACACCGGGTTTTTTTGCGGTTGTGTTCGAGCGGACGCTCATCTGTTGTTCCAGCGAATAGATCGGCGGCACAGACGGGTCGGTAGCTGAGATGGTTTAGCGACGGTCTGAAGAACCGTAGAGGAGGATTCGAGCGCCTCCCGGCCCACTTAGGGTATGTTTTGCGTGGTGATAAATCGAGAATGGAATTTCCACTCTGGAAACATAACCAGATTTTCAGCCCGATCGTTCAACGATTAAGGACGTCGCCCTGACATGGCCGCGACTAAGGTTCGACTCCTTCTCGGGCTACGGCGTTTTAGGGTTACTCACGGCTGCGAAGAACGTGTTCCGGATTGCCACGTGTTCCGGATTGCCACGTGTTCCGGATTGCCGCATGCTTTTCCCATAAGCCAGCTCGAAATGCGTGTTTTCTCAGACTGCTGTGAATGAGGCGTGTGGAGACTGTGACGGGTACGTTGTCTCATTTCAAACAGATTCGTGCAATCAACAATGGGGTGGGGCCTGTGCTGCTGCGGGCTGGCGGCTCTGAACCGTCGTGATGCGGTCTCAATTCCTGCCACCACAACTAAAAGTATTCAACATGGCCCGTTCTTCTAATGGCAGGAGGCTGGACTTTTGATCCGGCGATATGGGTTCGAATCCCGTACGGACTGGTTAGATATTAACGACCAGGTGGTGGAATGTCAGACACGCGACGCTCAGAACGTTGTGCCTGAAGGCGTGGCAGTTCGATTCTCTTTCCGGTTACTAATGAGTTCAGCGATCCGGCGAATCTGATGGTCACTGATAAAGTCTGAACATGCATATAATATTGCAGGTGCGGCAGGTGCCCAGCTGGCCTTCATAAGGCCGGCCTGCTCGGCTCGATACCGGGACCTGCAACTAAGACATTCTTTGATGTCCAGGCCGGGTACGCAAACGGAAAAGTGGCGAGCAGGAGCGGCTTGTGACCGGCGGGTTCGACTCCCACCTCGGTCAGTCACACTTTTGCCGTTGGACTCCATCCGGGATCATTCGGTAATGATAACACGGGAGGTTCGTCCAATGGCAGGACGTCTGTCCTGCAACCAGGAAATCAGAGTTTGATTCTCCGGCGGTCGACTGCAGAACAAAGACTCATGGTCCAACGGCACGGCACCAGGTCCGCAGGCTCGCGATCCGGGTTCGATTCCCGGTGAGTCCACCGAAACAAGACAGGGACGGTAGCCGGATATGGCTGGCCGGACCGCACTGCTAAGAAGTGGCTGGCCGCCAACAAATGGCAAACGGCGAAGCCGTTTGCCATTTGAGTCACGATGGATGAACAGAAAGCTTCCGGGCTGAGCAATCGGACCAGAGGTTTTCTCATTGTTCGCATGCGGGAGCCGCATCGACGGCTCTCCGGCATTGCGATGACTGCAATGGGTTGTATACGCGGTGGAACAGGTGCATGCCCGAACAGGATTTTGCTCAGTTACGGCCGGCGTGCTGTCTGACACGATTGCGAACCGAACAACGGCAGACCTCACTGCTTGCTTCATCGATGCCACGTTTCGCGTAGACTGCGGAAGCTTCTCGTGCCCATGCTGGAGTCCGGGCACGAGGAGTGTAGCTGTCGAACACGCCGTGGTCTCCATCCTGCGAAAACGATGGCATGCGTTTGATCAGGCGCCCTTTGCAGCCAATAATGGTCTGTCAAGGCTCCGAACTTACATTGGTTCCGGGAATACTCAAGTCCAAATACTCGCTGCCATTGGTCGCTACGGCTGATTCAACTGCGGCACCTTTTCGTGAATCAGTCGTGAACATGTCGTCTCCAGTTTTGAACGTCGTTCTGCACCAGCCCGAAATTCCTCAGAATACGGGCAACATCGGTCGCACGTGTGTCGCGATCGGAGCGAAGCTGTGGCTGATTCGTCCACTCGGTTACAAGTTGGAGGACCGGTATCTCAAACGAGCCGGGATGGATTACTGGCAGCACCTGGACTGGGAAGCCGTGGACAGCTGGACGGAAGTCCAGCAGCGACTGCCGCATGCGGCCGTGTGGTATTTGACGAAGACAGCCACCCGGGTGGTCTGGGATGCAGACTTCAGTCGCGGGGACGTACTGCTGTTTGGTAGTGAGTCACGTGGGTTGCCTCCTTCGATCATCAACGAATGCGTGGCGAACAAGCTGAAGCTGCCTATGACAGATCTGGTCCGTAGTTTGAATCTGGCCAGCACAGTGAATACCGTCGCGTACGAAGCGGTGCGACAGTTTGGCGGGCTTGAATGAATCGATGTCGTGCAGCAATTCACGATGTATCTGAGCAGGAGTTTTTTGCTCGCGACGTTACTGTGGTGGCTCAGGAGTTGATTGGCATGCTGCTGTGCCGTCGCAGTCGGCAGGGGCTGGCCGTGGGGCGGATTGTGGAAACGGAGGCTTATCTGGCCCAGGGAGACTCGGCGTCGCATTCGGCCAGGGGCATCAATCGCAAGAACGCCAGCATGTTCGGACTGCCGGGACACGCCTATGTTTACACGATTCATGCTCGACAGTGTTTTAACATCGTCACGGAATCAAAGGGCGCGGCTTCTGCCGTTCTGGTTCGAGCGGTGGAGCCGGTGCATGGCACGCAACTGATGGAACAGCGGCGCGGGATGAACAGAACACGAGATTTGTGTCGAGGTCCCGCACGTCTGTGTGAAGCGTTGGATATCGGTCGTGACTTCGATGGCTGGGATCTGAGTAAACGGCGGCGCCTGTGGGTGGGCACAGATACAGGTGTCGGTGACCTTCGCATCGGTAATTCAGTTAGGATCGGAGTGACGTCGGCGCAAGATGCGAGGCTTCGGTTCTTTCTGCCTGACAGTGAATTCGTAAGTGGTCCCCAGTCACTGAATCGGTCGTCGACGAATGAGTGAATGACACACGGCTGTTCCTGCAATTCGAGCCTGTGGGCTTGTCTGAGCTGCCAGCAGGCCATGCCTGGTTTCAGCAGACCGCACAGAGGATTTATCGACGCTGTGTTGCCCGTGGCCTGCATTCGTGCAGTTCTGCGATGCTTTCAGGTCGCCTGCCGCGCGGCAGCGCGACTAACGCACATTTGGAGTTTCTGACAGGCGTGCCAGGCGGCGATCGAAAACTTCCTGGACAGTTACCTCGATCGTCTTGCACAGGCCATCCAGGTCCAGGTCATCTTCGTCAAAGCCGAACGGTTCTTCGACGTGTTCCGCGACTGTCTCAAGGCCCAGCATGAAATATGCGACGATGCCGGTCAGGGGGACGGTCCACCAGCGGAAACTATCCACGATGCCCCAGGGAAAGGTGACCAGGTACAGCCCCACACATTGTCTGGCGAACGTGCGGTAGGACCGAACGACCCGAGTGTTTCGGATTCGTTCACAGCCGCCGCAGATGTCCAGAAACAGGCGAGCTTCCGCGTCCAGTACTCGCAGGTCATCGCCGTCGATAAAACCGTTGGTCTTCCACGAACCGAGCTCTTCGTACATGCGAGTGATCAGATACGACGGTACGTGTGAAGGCTGATCGGGACACGCTTCGAAGCCTTCCAGTTGCTGCAGGTTTGCTCCGTTGCGCAGATGGTCTTTCAGTCCGTAGGCGAAGGCCACGATCTCAATCCGGAATTTGTTCAACTCGTCATCACCGGCTTTACACAGATCAGCCACTTTGATGGACATGTTACGACTGATGTTGACCAGGGTGCCCCAAAGTTTGCGGGCTTCCCACCATCTGGCGTAGGACGAATTGGTGCGAAACACCAGCAGCCAGCCCAGGACCAGCGTGAACACGGCATGGAGATCCGGTGGCAGCGTAATGAATTCGCCGTAGGTCGACTGTGTTTCGAACCACACGGCGACAAGGGCATAAGCTGCTGTTGCCAATGCATACAGGCTGACGTTCCGCAGAGTCGCACTGCGGGCAATTTCTGACACAACATCGCGATTCATTTTATTGTGGCTCGATCAATCACCGGAACGACTGCGGATGTGAAAATCGACTCGGATGGCTCACCTCGTATTCTTCAACGCATGCTGCACCTCACCTGCACTTAAAGCACTGTCAAAGTGATTCTTATGCTCTGTCACAAAGCTGTCGGAACCTGTCCTCGTCCACACGTGCAGGCCGAGTCGCAGTGCAAAC
>Ga0315316_10000272_pt1 | contig 32923 bp, 45 predicted proteins | sample M160m3416metaG_FD_203702 | JGI IMG/M metagenome (GOLD analysis project Ga0315316, IMG submission 203702) | Ammonia-oxidizing marine archaeal communities from Monterey Bay, California, United States - M1 60m 3416 | ecosystem: Environmental > Aquatic > Marine > Intertidal zone | place: USA... | reverse complement strand
CTGATGTCGATTATTATGTTAGGCTTAAAGAGTCAAGTTAATAGTTCTTACCAACAAGGATCAAATCAAATGCCAAACGCAACAATCAAAGCCTGGAACCTTCGAAGTCTCAACGAAGAAATCGCTCACGTTCAACAGCGATTAGAAAAAATGGAAAACACGGATGCTGATTATCGCAAACAAGTTTATCCCCACGTTGAAATCACCATCGAAGCACTCGACAAGAAATTGAAGAACTTGCGACACGCACGAATCTTACTTCAACTAGAACTAGAAAACTAATCAAGTAAAATCTTAATCACAAGGATCAATCAAATGAAATTCAACATGTTCATCACCATCGCACTAATCAATGAAGCAGCCGCCGCAGGAGACCTTAATGAACTCAGGAGAATCGGCAAGCGAATCAAAAGCCATAGCGGTCATATGTCAAAAGACAAAGCCTTCGCTTTGCTAGGCCTAGTTGACACAGTCACACAGCTAGTGTTAACATCATCTAAGTAATTATCACAAAGGATCAATCAGATGAATATTCAATACTCAACCGAGATGGTTCGCAATCATCCAATCGACCAAAACAAAGTCACAGGCATTCACATTGTCGTACACGTCGAATGGTATTTTGAATTCCATCACAATCATGTCTTCACTTTTAACTGCGATGGCCGCACCTTTGAAAAAGTGGATGCACTTATCGCCAAGATGGAGACAGCCAAACTAAACTTGAATCACTTTAAGAATTCCGAACACTGGACAATTATCAGCAAAGGATCAAACTAATGGATATTTCAAAAGTAATACGCAAACTGAACGCCGAGATAAAATGGATGAGGTCAGAATTAGAGGATCTTGAGAAACTTGCGAGAAACTACAAGTTCAAAGAATGCCTTCCAGACGGAGTCATCCCATCCAGAGAAAAGTCTTGGTTCAATGAGAGACATCATTACTCCAGAGGCAAACGGGATATGATGAAGTGGCGGTTAGATACTTTGGTAAAAATGAGAGATGAGATCAAAGAGGAAGCGGGGATTACTTTATAAAAAGGAACGTGCGGCACTTCACAAAAGACAACGGAGACCTTATTGTCCTGAGTGGGTGCCGCACGCTATTCTAACCGGCCATAGGGGCCGCTCCTTTGGCTTCTTTTGCTCTGAGGACATAATCTTCTGCCCAATGAGGTTGTAGATGAAATTCACCTTGAGATATTTCTTTCTGTCCGATTTCATCCCAATGCTGTTGAAGTCCTTTATTCCCGCCTCCAGTACCTGAAAGATGTCTATCCGAAACTCCCCACCTATACAGATAAAATATTTCATCAATAGGAATTAAGTCACCGGAAGTGTTAACTCCACTACTGGCTAATTGGATGTTAAACTGTTGGTCTTCCCATCCACTAGCCTTCTCTGGATAACCGCCGATTACCTCCAATACTTCCCTGCGCCATAAACTCATACAATGTGTATTACCTACACCGGATGTATGGAGAGTTTTGTCGCCTGGGCAGTAATAGTAATTCTCAGCACGCCATTCTAGCTTATCGCCTAAATTGTCTACTGAATATGAAAGTCTATGCGGCAAACTTATGTCATCGTCATCCCAGCGACAGAATAAGTCTGCGTCAGAACTTTCAATCATAAATTTGATTTTATCAGACAAGGTACCAAATCTGGTATCTAGGTTTTGGATGATAATCTTATCTTGATCAATAGCATCCGAATAGATTAGTTTCTGATCTGGAGTATCATTGCAGATAATCAATTCACGATTATCATAATCTTGAAGTAGAAATGAATGGAGTGCTTCCTCTATAAGATGCTGGTTTTTTGGACAGCGATTATAGGTCGGCATTAAACAAGCGATTTTCATTTTTGATTTGTTCCTATTTTGTTCACACAAAAAACTATACACATAAAAATAATGATAGCAACTTCAAACGGAAGTTGAATAGTTATAAAAATCGAAATTATGGAAATGTCAATCGGTTTCAATTTTCTCTGGATAGTTTTCTGTTCCCAGATGTTGCCCATATGGGATCTGCTGGTTGACTGCGATAAATAAGGAGCCGATTAGCTTTGCCATCCGACCGGAATCAGTATGCCATTTATCCATGACATCAACGGAAGGTTGCCAAATAGGATCTCCAGGTTTGTAATCATGTATCACTACGATAGCATCGTGTCGGACATTCAACGCCCAATCACAAAAGAACTGTATGTCTTGAACTGTATCATCTGCATCGTAAAACAGAAGATCAAAATCTTTTGGATTCAATAACGAAACTTCTTCATTCATCTTTGATTGATCAATGCTTATAATGTGCTCCGCATTCTGAGCAAGAGCGTCCGTTAACCGTCCTTGTAAGTTGCCTATCTGTAGAACACGTATTCCTCTTGCTAGTTGTGACAAGGCTAGGAACTCGTGGTCATCCAACTGTCTATCTGCCTTTCCTGTAAATTGAGGTTTCATTTTAGGTCTCCTTATTATCGCCCGCCCATTTTCCGATCGGACAATTTGATTCTGCCCACGAGGCCTTCTTAGCAAGAAAGCAACCGCATAGTGAGCATTGGTCATCGTTTCTGAATTCGCAGATACTGCAAAGCGACAAGCGGTCCTCTACCACTTCTTTGCTTGCACTTTCAGATCCTGTTTTTATATGGTCTTTGACCGCCAGTGCAAAGTTCTTTGCCATCTTTATCTTGGACGGTAACTTCGGTTTGTCTTTCTTTAACCGACCAAGAACAGTCATACCATACTGATTGGTTCTGTGGGTAATCACAGACCACTCGGGATTCTCTTTCATAAACTCACGGAGGGCAAATAAGATACCTGGTCCACCATCTTCTCCACGCTCGCCGTTTGATCCGGTTCCCCTTGCAACAATATACCGCCTGACAGATGAGGCGTGTTTCTTTAACTCATTAGTCATGACTCCAAAAGTGTGACGGGTATCTATGAACAGAAGGTCCGTCTTTTCTATTGGCTCCACAAGCTCAGTCGTCAACGTAGTCCGTTGAATTTTAGTTCCAGGGAGGATCGCTTCCATATAATCCATAAGACTATGAGGTTCAATATTGTGAGACACAAGTGTCTTAGGTTTAGCAGCGGCAAAAGCAACAAAAGATTCTTTGCGTTTTGAGATTTCTGTAATGTGCTTGCAGTCGGAAGCCAAGTCCCTTAAAAATTCTAGATGCTCATCTAGGTCCCGTTTGACATTGCTAACAATTTCAAATACCTTCTCAACGGGAGCACCTTCCTCCTCTAATGTAGACCCTTGAATTTTACGGGCTGCTTCACATGGTGAACACTTCTCCCCTTCTTCTTTTTCTTCCAGTTCATTTTTAATGGGGTCCTCTATAAGACGGTCCCAAATAGTATCCAATAACAATCCAGTGCTAACAAAGTGTTCGTGAATGGGATCTAATTCACGTCCCAACTCATTGAACTCCAAGACGTAGTTCCTCACCTTCCCGTATCTTGTGAGAGGATACTTCGGACCATCTGGGCGACCGAAGCGATGTACCCATTTGAGAAACGGAAGACAGATTGCTTTACCGCCTTGTTGTCTATACTTTTCGTGGATGTAAAGTTCTTCACCGCCGAAACCTCTTGAATGGGGATTAAAACCCAACCAAGCAGCACGTCGACAAGTGAAAGAGCCTAAGCCTTGTCCTGGAATTTCAAATGGCTTATCATCATCATTCACACCTGCCAACTTGAAGCCAGCATCTTTGTAAACAGAAGGATGCCCAGCCCAAGCAATCTTATGCGGAACCTGTTTACCCGCACAACTCATAATCGGTTTCTGTCCCATCTCTAAAGCTATAGGTAATGCTTGGTCTTTCTTTGATGGATCTTGGATAATGGAAAAGTATTCTGTTTCATCTTGATTAGTCCAAGCAGAACCCCAAGTCCCCCACATCTCGCCACGCCACTCATCATTAAAGTGGGTAGTTACTTGGTCCATCCCATCGTAAACAAGAGGGCCAGAATAGATGTTATTGGTTTTAGGATTTGCCTGATAATAATCCAGTAGCCTCTTAATGGATCCGGATGGGTACATGACGTGACAATCATTAACCAGAACAAAGTCACCATCGGCATGGTCGAAGATAGCGTTGCGACTAGGTGACGTTCCTTTGGGATCTGTAAGGGGAATGTATTTAGCTCCAGCCGTTCCCCTTCTTGCTGCCCCCTCCACAAAACCTTTCAGAAGAGATCCATGCTGAGTGTGAGGGGAGTTGTCTATTACAACAAACTGAATATCTTTTATTACTTCGGGGTGATACAACCGAAGTGCTTGAATGGTGAAATAGGCTCCATGATAATCATCATAGTGAGCCATTCCGATAGTTAGTTTTGGCATTAGTTGGTCTCCTTATGCCGTGATTAAATTTTAAGAACAGGTACCTGCTCTTGTCTCTGTCGGATAGTCTCCACTTCCTGCTGGTGGGGAACAACTACAGGTACATGTATTCGATGATAATCCCCAAGCCGATCCGTCCCATATGTAAATACAGTCGCCGCTACATGTTGGAGCCACTGTAGTTGTTGGGCATGTTCTAGCTGCACAATCATTTGAACTATCCCATGTTCCTGCTGTTCTTGCGGCACATTCCGCTTCGGTATCTCCATCAGAACATGATCCGTAATTATAACAACAAGAGCCGGTTGGTGCTGGTGTTGTTGTTGTTGGGCATGTTCTGGCGGCACAATCATTAGTCGCATCCCATGTACCCGCTGTTCTTGCGGCACATTCTGCTTCAGTATCTCCGTCACTACAAGAACCATAATTATGGCAACATGAGCCTGTTGGGGCTGGTGTTGTTGTCGTTGTCGTTGTGCCATCATAGTCATCTGGGCAAGAGTCACAGGAAGCTCCAGCACCTAACCAATAAACATCACAACCGCCATCGGCTGGACTCTTGCAACATGAACCGCCGCCTCTTGGCTTATTACAATTCCAAACTTCAGTTTCATTGCAACTGAGTAACTTCCCAATTCCACCGCCGTTAATAGTACAAGAAGCCAATGTTGAATAAGTGCAACATGCACCTTTGCAACAACAATATCTTCCATTGTGTGCCCGATTGCATCTGTCATTGTAGTTGGGTGGTTCTTCGCATGTTTCGGAAGGATTACAGGTTGTCGTTGTTGCTGGGCCGCATGTTCCGTTTACAACTTCACCTTCTCTTCCATTGCAACTCCCCCAATACACTTCCCCTCCTGGTCCTGTACATGTGCATCCTGGCGGATCTTGCATAGGGCACATTCGGTCATGAATTTCTGTTGTGTACCAATAGGAATCAATATCAGGAAATCCCGCTTGATCAATACATTGCATTTGACAATTTGGAACCGCACACGGGTCAGCGGTCGTTGTAGTTGGGGCGCATGTTGTTGTGGTTGTTGTCGGAGCTACTGTTGTTGTCGTCGTCGTTGTTGGGCAAAGCGTTGTTGTGGTTGGTGGTGCTGTTGTCGGAGCCGCTGTTGTCGGAGCCGCTGTTGATGTTGTCGTTGTCGTTCCACAAACAGCTTCAACCTCTTTTCCACAAGATGGGTTCTCAAATACGGATTTGGGTATGGCGTCGCTCGCCTCCCCACAAGTATAACAAGGCTCTCCCGATTCAACGGTATCACAACCATCGACAACCACCAGCCATTGGGGTGGAGTACAATCACAAGAATATTTCCACTTGCAAACCTTTTGACAAGATTCAGGAGCCAATGTTGTCGTCGGTGCTGGTGTTGTATATCTTGAGCATGGGATATTTACAACCACGCCATCAGATGATGCTCCAAGATCATCTCTAGTTTCTGGGCATGGGCAGTTATCTTCATCACAGCCGTCATAAGTTAGAACCCAAGAAGCACAAGTTTCATCGTACCTGTAGAAACACAATCCCTCACGTCCACTACCTCCAGGACAAACTCTGGCACATGGATTACAGGTTGTCGTTGTTGTTGAAGTTGTGGTTGTGGTTGGGTCAGTTGTTGTGGTTGTATAACATTGCTCTTCACAAGAAAGAGTTGTGGTTGTTGATTCACGGAATCGGCAAGGAGTTGAAACCACATCACATGAAGAACCAGATTGAGATGGGAAATCACAACTGCAATTACCGGCAACCATTCCTCCAGACGTACCAGTACAACCCCCTTCTATCCATACCCAAGCCGTGTCATACATGTAAGTGCATGTTCCATTGCATGTAGGCTCTGGTGGTGGTGGGGATGGTTCTCGTTCAACGACTTGGCATTCCGAATGATAGGTCGCATCACACTCTGGTTCGGTTGGCGGCCAACTACAAGGACAACCGTATGAACACCCATTTGAAGTCTGAACCCATTCCCAAGCTCCTCCTCCGCCAGGAACAAGTTTGGTTGCATAATCACAACCAAGCGTGCAATTCGCATCAGGATTTTGAGTTGTGGTTGTTGTGTCGCAATTACAAGGTGCTTGAGTTGTGGGTGAACTGGTTGTTGTAGTTGTGCAATTTAGGTTCGGGGTACCTACATCGGTAACACATTGAGTTTGAGCAAGTTCACCATCTACATCCCCGCAATATTCTGGGTACTCACAATCGCAAAGACTCGGGTCATTGGTCGTAGTGGTCGTAGTGGTTGTAGTACCAGAAGAGGCGTATGCAATCGCTGCCGCTGTTGGAGCTATAGAGGTGTCGAGTGGTGCAAGTGTTGAGTTTGGATGTGGGCATTGCTTACAAGTAGGATCGGGGTCGGGTTCATATGGTGGGTATGTTGTTGGTGGATTAGTTGGTGAGGTTGAACAACCATCTGTTTGTACTTCCCACGCTTGTTCATAAGAATTCCAACGCCATTCACAAGTACCCGAACAAGGTGTTGGAACTGGATCAGGATAATCTGTTTCTGATGGAAGTTGTGGGGAACTTGGTGCTGAAGTTGTTGTGGTTGGTGCTCCAGCGGGACGTTCATTTAACCATCGTCCATACTTTGAACGATACATCTGGAAGTACCCATCTTCCCCGGTAATGGCCTCTAAGTAGATGTTGTAACAAGTGACCCTAACAATTTCACCGTCCGGAGTTTTGACCGCTTCTATTCTGTATGAAGAACCGCCTGAGTGAACGTGGCGATATAAACAAACTTCAGCAACGCCAGGTCTGTTTCCACGTCTGGGACCGAGAGTATCATCACAATGAAGAATACCAAAATAAGTATCGTTTGCCTGCCAAACCTGATCTGGTCTGAAAGAGTTGGCGTGAGCTTGCGTTTCCTGATCCAATCGGTCCAACGCAGCTTTGATTTTATCTCTATCGGCATCCGATAAATAATAATTGGCCATTGTATTATCCTAAAGGCATCACAATAAGTTCAACCTTTGTACTTCCTTCAGGTGAGCTTATCTGAATTTTAGTTACATCCATAGGCTTGAACAGCAAAAAAGAACCTTTATCAATCGTAAATAAAGGATCCCCTTTGTCATATCTTACTAGAATGTTTTTGTTTTTATCCGAATCTTGTTCTTCCTTAGATGGATGAACGCTGTAGGCTTTTTTTGTATTCTTGATTAAGATGTAGCTCACGTTCTCAAGCCAGCCAGTATCTATCGCAATCCAGTCCTGATCCACTTTTACTTTACGCTTGTAAACATCTTCTTCGGATTGAGGTAGTACGGCCTCTAATACGTGACTGGAATAGATAGGGTTTTCATTAAATTTCTCATAATAGAAATCTAATCGTGCTGTGATTCTGTCGTAATCTTCAAGAGCATCAGAGGGCTTTACTGCGATGGCTTCAAGCTGTTCTATTGTCGTTGCGTAATCTGCGTCAGACATATCGGTCTCCTATGTCTATCAAGCTAGGGTTAAATCGGTTGGGATTCCTAAAGTGGAGAAGTTTGATTCATCATAATATTCGATATCTATCTCAATCGGATTTTCAATATCCTCCAAGACATTCCCCTTCCCATCCAAATACACTCTTGTATTATTTCCGTTGATGTCTTCATAAAGTTTGAAGTCATCAGGGTTCTTTTTATCCCCTCCTTTGACTAAAACTTTGGTGCCTTCATCATATATCGTATTATCAAATGTATCGTATCTGCATTCAAACTCGTAGGAGACTTTGTAAAAGAAGGTACAAGTCCCATATAGTTCTCTACTCCAACTGACGTTGGATAGCTTTACACAGCGTTTGGAGAGTCCCCACAACGTGGATTCATTAACAGTGTCTATCATCTCGGCGATGTCAACTAAAGGAAGCACTAAAACATTCTTTTCAATAGTTACCGTAGGTCTATTGGCATCAAAGGTAACTTGGTCGCCCCTTATTCTTTCCAAGGAGCTAGATTTTATTGCCTTACCGTCTTTATCTTTCTCAACTTCCTTGGTGTACTTTGCAAAGCCGCCAGAGATTCTATCGGGTTCATTAAGAGGGTTATCAATCGTGGTATCTTGGCAACGATTAAGCGGCTTGGTGGAGAATGTCTGTTCAACTTCCCACCATATTCCTTTTTCGTTTTGAGTTAGACTTCTGCACGACATAACAGGAAGACAACGTGCCCAAGCATCGTAATCATTTCCTTGATTCCATGAAGAGCCAATAGCGGGAAGACCTTGCGCAACTAAAGCGTGAGCGGGGCCATCGTCGGTATAACCGGATCTGACTAACCACTTGACCTTATAAGTTCGGTGACCTTCTTTATCACGGGATAAGCTCCAATCAATTCTTCCATAATTTATACTACTCATTATGCTAGACCAGCCTCCTCTATCACAACTGGAATCCTTTCAGCCAAGATTCTAGTATTTTGTGCAATGTTGTTTAGATTCTCAGCACCTTGTTTTTCTTCTGCTGGTATTCCCGGTGCTGCATTTATTCGCGGTCGTCGATTAAGAAGGTCTTGTCCTTGTGCTTTGAAATCAACTTTTTCTCCACCACTTCTTAGTGCTCGGAATTCTTCAAGTCTTGCAGCGGCTTCAGCACTTCCTGCTGCGACAGCATCGACACCACTTACTTTGAATTTGATTTGAACTGTCGTATCCTCCTTCAACTTCTCCATAGCTCTGGTATAGGTCTCCAAATCTATGGCTCCTTTCTGAAGTAGGTCGTTGAGTTCTTTCTGTCCCTCTCTGAATTTCTCTCCAGGTTTCCTGACAGATTTTCTAAGCTGCTCGCCTTTTTCTTTCAGCTTCTGTTCTTCTTCCAGGGCTTTCTTTTCTGCTTTCATATTTTCAAGTATTTGTGTTTTCAGTTTTAATGCAAAAGCCTCTTCCGCATTTAAGCCTGCCTGTATTGCAGCATACTCTGCTTTTTCGGCTGCATTCATATGGAACGTAGCAATTTCATCATCTAGTGCTTGATTCATTTGCTCTTTGGTTCTTAACAGTTCTTCCTCAGCATCCTTCTGTTCTTGAATAGCTTTTTCTTCATCTTTACGTGCTTGGAGTTCCGCTTCCATAGCATCGTTTTTATCTGCTATGGCTTGAAGTTCTTTAAGCTGTTCTTCCGTAGCTCCCTTCTGTGCCGCATTGTACATCTCTATCTGACTAGCCGACATTCCGTACGTTGCGATTTGATGCTCCAACTTTTGATTAAGTTCAACAATGGCATCTGTTTCTTCAGCGTATATTTCTCCTCGGATTGCCCTTCCTTCTTCTAGGTCTTTCTGATCTGCTAGGACTTGATTGTGATGTTCAGCGGCTTCTATGAGATCCTTTTGATGCTGCTTATACATCTCTTTCTGATCAAGCATCTGATTAAGATTATCTTTTTCAGCGGTATAAACTTCACTACCAATCGCACCGTAAGATGCTCCCGCGTCCTCCATTTCTTTCAACAAATCTTTTTGTAGCTTGAGACGCAAGTTCATGCCTGAGACATTATTTTCGGCCCGTTTGATCGCCAGTCCAAATTCTTTTTGTTTTTCTATTCCATCTTCCATTCCTGTGAGTTCATTCATCTCTTGGATGTTTTGTGTTTCCCATGACTTCATCCACTCTTTGTCAAGGCGGTCTCTTTCTTTCTGAGCGGCTTTCAATTCTCCGTAACCCGCAAGGGCTCTACCAATGGCAACAGCTACAGCTATTATCGCAGCGGCAGCTGCTAATACCGCCAAGACAGGCATGGCAGCCATAGCCATGTTTAATGCCCATTGAGCTATTGTTGCAAGTTTAGATGTACCACCATATAGTGCGAGGGCGATAGTTGCTTTTGTATAGCCTATCTGAATCGCAGCCATCATACCTACCAAAGTACCCAGTGCAATTAATGTGGGTCCCAGTATTGCCATAAATGTGATAAACCCAAGAACTAGATTCTGAACCCAATCATCCCAACTTCTCCACCATTCAATCAGGGATTCTATTTCACCAGCCATGTGTTGCACAAACGGAATAAACTTTTCACCTATCTCTGCTGAAACATTCTTAATGGAATTCCAAGTAGTCTGCATCTGAGCTTCAAAAGCCTCTAACTGATTGACCACAACATCGTTTGTAGTCCCTGCAGAATTTCTTAATGCTTCCTCATTATCTCTAATAGCTTCCGAGAAACCAAGCAAAGGCATGATCGCTTGTTGAACTCTGGCCTCGAATCCTAGAGTTGCTAATTTAATCCGAACCATCTCAGGGGATAATCCAGCCATCACCTGTTCCAGATTCTGGATAATATCCGCCATATTTCTCATTTCACCATTGGCATCGAATACATCAAAACCTGCTTCTTTGAATGCAGCGGCATTCTTCATTGATGCATCAGATAGCAATCTAAGAACACGGTCAAGATTATTACCAGCAAGTTCTGCTTTAATACCTTGATCGGCATATACAGCTAGAACGGCGACACCTTCTTCAATATCTTTATTGAAGCTCCTAAGTGAAGCCCCTGCCTTCGATGTAAGAGCTGTACTGAACTGTTCGACGGTAGCGTTGGCTAATGTGTTTGCCTTCACTAGCACGTCAGACACACGTACTAAAGCAGCGGTCTTCATAGCTGTTGTGCCTATGGACATTCCCAAGGCACTTTGAGCGTCTGTTAACAAGTCGGTCGCTGTCGCCATATCGAATTGGCCAGCGATTGCAAATTGGTTAACATGTGAAAGTGATCTTATTGATTCTTCGGCATCCATACCAGCAGAAGCAAGGAAGAAATAAGCCTCAGCTGCTTTCGTGGCTGAGGTTGGTGTTTCTTCAGATATTTGTTTGGCTGTGGCAGCCATCCGATTTCTAAGCTCATCGGTCATATCGCCCATAATAGCAGTGGACGTTGTCATGGCCTTGTCGAAGTTTGAAAAGGCTTTAATTCCGGCTGTGACTCCAGCGATAACTGGTAAGGTGATAAACATAGTCATCTTCTTACCTAGCCGAGCCATTGACTCGCCTGTTGCTTTCATCCTCCTTTGCGTAGTAGTAGCAAAGTCGTTGACTGAACCTTTTGCATCCTGAAGCTCCTTTTTAAGGGAGCTTGTATCAGCTGCAATTTTTATTAAAAGTCCTTCAATATCAGCAGTAGCCATTAATCTTCACCCAGAACTTCCGAATCCAAACCCACAAAAGACAACCAGTTTAACTTCTGGTTCTTGACTTCTTCTAGGTCTTCCGCTGTCTTTCCTGCTTCTTGGAATTTCAGAAGGAAGTCCTCGACTTTGACTTTGTTTGGATTCTTGACTATAGTTCTCCGAACTTCGGAGGCGACCATAGCGAACAAATAATCCTCACGATGAAAACGGTTGTGCTCATCTCGCATGTATATCTTCCACAAGACGAACTCTTTGCTGGAGACACGTGACTGACACTCCCGAAGAGTCATCCCTAACTTTTCGGCTAGCATCAGCCACCATATTGTCTCTCCAGCCTCTAATCGTTTCCCGCTTCTTCTTCTGCCTCATCATCTAATGCCGATAAGTCTTTGGCTGCCTTAAACAGGCTTTCAACTACTCTGGACGGCCATTTCTGGATGGAGCCGATTGGAACGGTCGATTCTTTTCCGTTATCATCAACTTTGAATAAACAAGAGTGTAAAAGGTTAGCCTGTAGGCCTTCAAAACTGGATACGATTTGTTTCCCATCTTCATCGGTCTTCATTCTTTTTCCGATAAAAGAAATGTATTGGTCCCTTGCGTTTCCAGTCATCTCTTTTAACACGTACTTTTGAACTTTACCAGTTTCTGGTGATTCCAATTCCACTGGGATCGAATCCAAATCCAAATTGAATTTTAGAACTTCATGTTCACTCATATTTAGGTCTCCTTAAAACTAAAGTTAGGCAGAAGTATAAACAGGTGCCGTTTCCGAACCGCCTGTTGTTCCCGCCCCGTCTTGATTCGTAACAACTATTGTTACTTCAACTGTTGGTAATTCACCAGGAGTTAATTCACCTGGAGTAAAGGAATCAATGTATCCATAGAATACCAAAGTTGATGTGTCTGGGAATGTTACAGTAATTGACTGATTAACATTCACTTTACCTATACCTGTGGTATTATACTCAGCAGGGTCATAGATTGCTGTAAAGCTGACTTCACCGAGGTCTTTCAACTTCTTGGGAGCCTTAGTTCTATAACTGCCATTTCGGTGAGTGGTGACATCTAAAGAGCCACCTCCAACAACTGCAGGCGGAGAGATACTCACCTCCTGCAAGGTAGCTCCACCATAAGAGATTGATGCTCCCTTACCGTCCATTGTAATGTTTGATAAATCTTGAGACATAAAAGTCCCTCCTATACACTATTGTCGATGACTGAAAAAAGTCCGTTTATACTAAATGTTTGTCGTCTCCTGTTATCGTCCTCTTGACCTAATGCCAATTCTGAGGACCTTCTAAAGAACCTCATTTGATATGTTATTGAGTCATGAGTCTGCGATGTATATTTTATAGAATCCAACGCATCCAAGGTAGCCTTCATTTTACTAAAGCCGCTAGGGTAGTCGTTGTCTCTTATCAGAATTTGGATACCGTACTCAAGATAGACCTGTCCGTTTCTGGTCCACTCTGCATCGTACTGAGGGGTTGTATCTATCACTGCTATTGCTTTGTCTTTTACGTTATCTCCGTCCGGGAGCAAGCTCACAAAAATAGGATAGTCGGAGCTACTTGTCGTCGGATCAACTCCCACGGATTGTGCTATTAAATAATCCCTAAGGATTATCGAAGGCGGGTGGGCGATATTATAAATGGGTGGTAATGTTGTCATTATTTCCTAGCCGAGTTTAATACAGTCCAAATTCTCCTCAGAATTTCTTTCCTGTTTTCACGATAAGCATTTTCTAGAAATTTGGGTTCTCCGTTGTCCCAATATGTTCCTCTTCTTTGCTTTCCTTTTTTATTTATTCCGTGCCTTCGTTTACCTTTACCTGGTTGTCTTACATTTTCATGAACAGCAACTGCATAATCCATATGGTAAGAGACTGTTCCGAATGTTTTCCATCCCGTCCCGTGTGATCTGTATCTCGCAGAGTTCTTCAAAGCACCAGTATCAACCGGAGTTCTTTTCATCGCTTCCCTCTTTAAGAACATACCAGCGTGGTGAATCCCTCTCCTCCACGCTTGTCCATAACTAGGATACATCCTTCTGAACTTTTCATTCAGTTCTTTAAGGCCCTCCAGTTTAATTTCTATGTGCATACCTTTGGATTTTTTACTCATAGAATTGCTGTCCTTAGAAATTCTGAAGCCTTCAGATTAGGTAACTTTTCAAATTTCTTAATCTCATAAGCGTCCTTATCTAATTCTGGATCGGCGGGTTTTGAAGCCAAGACACCTAACCATAAATATCCCCCAAGCTCTACATCTTGGGAGGTATAAACTATGGCATTACTGGTCTGTTCTTCCCCTATAGCGGAAAGAAACTGCTCGTGAGTATCTTCCCATCGGCAAGTTATCTCTACGGCAGTCCCTTGTGTGGGACGACCATAGGCATCTACCGATCCAGGCGGCCAATATACGGCCGTCTGTTTCCTCATCTTTGTAATAATACCCATCTTAAGGACTCGCTGTCGTTGTAGAACCTAGCCAGAGTATTTGGATACCGACTCCCTTGCCCTTATTCAGTCGTGCAAGTGCGCCATTAGTATCAAGCATCATAGCTTGTTGTCCGTAGGTAGTTACTGCAAAGTTCAGATCCACTTTCTCTTGGTAGGAAACACCAACAGAGCCAGCCCTTTCAGACTTGGCTCTTGGGTCTCTTATCGCATAAAAGTGAGCTGCTAACCATCTCTCAATAAGCTCAAGTCTTGTGACTGTATAGGCAGTCGAAGGACCTTGAGTACCAGTACAAAGTTCTGTCACTAATTCATTAGCGGTATTAATAAATGGATCAAGATCGGAGTCTGCAGGAACAATGGAAGAATCAACTTCAATTATTGCTTTAACATTTGTTGCATTAGTCCGAGACATATCCATTTACCTTTAATAATATTTGTGTGATTATTGTCCACCGAACGTATCTGAAACAAACGCAGGGACTTCACGTTTAGTTAGTCCCTTTTCATTTAATTCAACGCCATCAGAAATAACAAAATACTTCCGTTTGCGTTTTACTACTTGAACGTCATGTGATAATTCAAAGTCATTGGTGACATCATTATCAACGGGTTCTTTATCTGCTTTGGGTTCTTCAGCTTTTGGTGCTTCAGTTTGGCCATGTACGACCTCGAATTTAGGACCGAAAACCTCAACAAGATTAATTTCGGATTCAATAATATCTCCAGCAGTATAAGACCGTTCTAGGTCTGCGTGGGATCCAGTTACTATTTTGAACTTCATCTTTTCGTCTCCAGAATAAAAAAGAAATAGGACGGGGAGTTTTCAAGGCACTCCCCGTCCCATCTCATATCGACTAGGCGTGGGTACCGTGAACGATTCCAGTGTTACCATTGAAATCTTTTCGCAGTTGTGGAATCATAATTCCCATAACTTTGAAGTGTAGTTCCATACCGCCTTTGGTTTCCCATTGAACAGTAGTGATATCCATTCCGATTACTTCTCGGACAACATCGGAAGACTTCTGTACCAACAGCAATGTGTTAGCAGGTAGGAAGTCCAATGTCTTCGGACGGTCAATACCTTCGATAGCTCCAATACGGTCACGAAGGGTATTGTCACCCTTTGCTACTTCATAATCTTCATCCATATACTGGTCCCAACTTGTGGAGCAGTAGCAGAACCAAGGACCGTAGTGTTTAGCTGCCTGGCTCTGAGATTTCATAGCCAAGATTTCAGACACAGTAGTCTTATGGTTAGTGGTTGAAGGAGCCGTCATAGTCTTAGTCAGACGACTTGGGAAGTTAGTGTAACCGTAAATGGTTCCACCACCGTAACTGTAGGAGTCGCTGACTCCAAGAAGAAGATTTTCAGCTTCTTCAGCTACCTTACGACCAGCAAGTTCAGCAATGGTTGTGTCGAGTGGGCTTCCGCCGTTTCGACTTGCCAAAACTTCTCGTGCTGAGAATCGGAAATCCTTGTGGATGATAGGCAGAGGAAGACTATTCAAATCGTATTCTGGTCGGTCGCCAGCAGATTCGTTTAAGCCGTCCATCGAAACAGCAGCGGCAGAAATGTCGCTCTGGTTCTGATACTGAAGAACAGTCTTGCCCATTCCATTTGGAATATTATATTGAAGACCGTTTGCACGAAGATCAGCTACTGCTGCCAATCGTGACTTAGCGGCTTTCACTACAACGTCATCCAAAGAGATCCACTCATCCTTGCGGAGAGTAGCTGGTGCATTGGTGATCAAGGACTTAGCTTGTCCACCTTGGTTAATAGTTACATATGATTTTCCGTCGTCTCCAATGTATGGACGAAGGACGTGTGGGTCAAAGTTATTCGCCATCAAAGTTGATGCGACATCGCCGTGACTTACACCGTTATGAATAAAATCTGACATTTAGATTTTCTCCCAGTGGTTAATATTAGAGAACGACAACTTTGCAAAGACCGTTTGACCCACTAGGGCTAACAGCTTCCAAAGCCTGAACTTGATAAGCGGTTTCACTTCCAGCAGCCTCGATAAAGAGACCACTTCCACCACCCTCGACACATAACTTGTCAGCGATGGCAATTGCTTGTCCATCTTTAACAAGAACCTGAAGTTGATCACCAGCTACTGCTGAATATGCCTGTGCTTTGTCGCTTGCGGCATAAGCATCATCAACAGTTTTACCTTGAAGACCATCTTCAATCAGAATCTTCTGTAGTCCCTGTTTCAGTGCTTCTGCTTGAGCAGATTGCACCTGATCATAATTTCCGTCTGCGGCGAGTTCAATAGCCATTCCTGGCGATGCGATTTCATCAAGAGTCACTTCATCGAAGTGATTGCCGCCCTTGAGTACAATGGTATTTACAGCCATTATTATTTCTCCTAAAAAGAAATTAGTAAAAAGTTAATTACTCACCCCAGTTAATTGTAGGAATAAGCAAAGGTGCTTCTTCAGAAGAATTAGCTACTGGAGCTACGGACGAACCGATGGCTCCTGCATAATTCGCAGAAGGTTTAACTTCGCTGTTTTCTACAACTTCTTGAGATGCAAGTGCGGCCAAGGCCTTTAACTCAGAAATTGGTTTCGTATTTAATTGATCTGAACTGAAAGTGTTTCTTTCATTTCCGACCACAACATCAATCAGTGCCTGACGGTCACGATTGTGAGACTCTAATCCGGATTGAAGCATGTCACGAATCTCCGGAGGAGCATTAGCAACATAATCTTCTACAGTGTATTCCTCATTAGCAACGGCTGCTTCAGCTTCTTCAGCTTCAGCTACTTCTTCCGATACTTCTTCAACAGTTTCTTCTTCAGCGTCTGCTTCAGCCACTTCTTCGGCTTTAACTTCTTCTTCGGAATCTTCATTTTCAACTGGTTGAAGTTTGGCGAGAAACTCTTCACCTAAACCCAGCAGAGTGTCACGGTCATCGTCAGCAAAGGCTGTTGCATCATTATCAATGATAGCATCAACCAATTCATCTATATGAGACATAGTGTCTGCTCCTAGTAAAGTTCGGGAATCGGTAGAATCGTTGTCTGTGACTTCTGCACAAGTCTCCGAATCTATTATGAAATTCCCTTCATTAAAAAAACAATCGACTTTGTACAAACCGCCTTTAGAATTAAAAGCAATTTGAGAAGTCACAACATTCTGTATTTCAGCGTCAGAACCGAAGTTCTCTTGGAGCTGATATTCTATCGAGGTCTTCTGACTTTGATTTAGCTGAAGAAGTCCAGCTCCATCTTCGATAGAACACGCACCGATTTTATCTGGTAGTAATGCTAGGTGATCCGGCCTATAGTTTCTGGCGATATACTTGTAGTTCTTTCCATTCCACTCGCCGTCAATCAATTCATTATCTGTGAATAAACCTGTAGATAACTCCATGACTTCACCGGAGGAGAGTGCCTCGGCAATACGTGGATCAACTTCCTGGATACGTTCTTTTTCCAACCATGCCTCGGCACGTAGTTTCCCCGTTTTCTTATCGAAGTAGGTATTCATAATGACTCCTACTTTTCGATTAGTGATGACATCAGGATCGCAAGCCGATACACCTAGTCCATTCATAGTGGGGTGATAGACAACTACTGGTTTATGATTCCAGACCTCGGGGGTCTTAGATAATTCTGAACGTGGATAATAAAGAGGGCCGTTGGACCCATTGTGAACTCCTTCGGTAATCATAACCATGGGAGCCACAAGATATTCTCGGCCTTCCATCGTATCAAATCGAACCGATGAGGCCATATTAAAAGTGACGTTTTGTAAACTCATATTATGTCCGTAATGCAAAAATTTACTTCAGCTTTTTATTATCTAAAAATGCTGGCTCTATGTTAACCTCATTTTGACTTCTTTTTATTCCAAAATAAAACATGAAGCCAATACTTCACAAGACCTACTGGCTTGTATCCATTATCAATAATCAGTTGACTGATTTTGAAAGTATCTTCTGTGAAGGGGCATCTCAATAAGAATCTTTTAGGCTGTCCGGGTTTTATGAATCTAAGTCGTAACATTATGTGAATAATCCTTTCACTTTATCAAGTAGTCCTCCGCCACCTAAGCCTCCTAGCTTAGTAATGGCATACACAACGCCAATAAGAATAACGACCCATTTAAGTAGGGAAGCCAGAGCATTTCTTTTGGCGGCAGTAGCATAGGCTTTTTCGGTTTTAGCTTCTTGCTTTTGAACCTTACCGTCTACCTTGGTCTCACGCTTATCGGTTTTATAATCCCATTTGGATTCTTTTTTATCCACTCGCTCATCGACCTTCTGATTAGGTTCTGGATCGGAGTACTGACCGTCATCTCTATATTTTTTACGCCTACCGAACGGCATTAGTTCTGGACCTTATTCGGGTTGATAGGGCGATAACTATCTCCAATCACCAAACCGATTACGACTCCCGCCAACTGATAGGCTTGATCTGTCGTTATCCATCCGGAGTCTTGGCCAATCGTAACCATAAAGGCAGTAATAGCGGAGGCAAGAAGTCTTTTACTGCCCGCTGAGTTCCACCAATCTATGATTCCAGTTTTTGCTTTTTCAAGAATGGTCTTGGTCATCTGCATTCCTTTTCTAAAGTTTTGATCCGCTTATCGTGATCGGTTAAAATGTGTTGATAGCTGATCATGTTATCTGAAATGGTTTTTGTCGTTGCTTTAATGTCTTGTACGTCCCGTGATGTTTGTGTACAGCTCATACTCAATCGAGATAGCCACCAAACACCAGCACATAAAGAGGCGATTCCGCCCAAGATAGCAACAACCAAAGATGTTACGTCACTCATGCCTATTCTTTAATCATATCTGGAAGATAAGGTTTGTTTTCATTTATTCGTTTAATAATAACCAATCAATAAGAATTTGTCGTATGAATTTACCTCCATTTATTTCTTTATTATTTTCAAAAAATGAAGATTTAGGGGTTTCACGTGACGATAATTATGATAGGATTAAAGAGTCAAGTTAATAGTTCTTACCAACAAGGATCAATCAGATGAATCATCCAACTAAACAAGACTTCAAAAATTTAGAAAGCTTTGTTAAAGGTGTATTCAACACCACTCCAGTAACAGAATACAACAAAGATGCTTTTGCTCCTTTCAGCGGTCAAGTAGCACGAATCGGCTGGAACGTAAACGATGAAGAAGTTCATCTTCAAGTACTTGTTTTTGATGACGGCACTTACTCGCTGGTTCGCATAACTCCTAACGGACGAGAAGAATCAGAACGCAAAGCCAATCCTTTTAACTTGTTCCTAACCGTATACGCAGCAGAAGAATGGAACTGCTGGTTCAAAGATCAAGCACGACAAGTGGAAATGATAGCCAATCACGACCGCATACGTCAAGCAAATCTTCGCAATCGTTTCAATGCTTAATTCAAAATCTTAATCTTAATCACAAGGATCAATCAAATGTTATCGCAAAAAGAATTATGGGAACAAAGAGTAGAACTCAGACAAAGGGCAGCCCAGATGTTCGACTGGTCTAGGCAGTTCTACCATGACAGCGGTCTGGAAAACAACATAGACTTATGGTCGCTGGCTAATAAGCTAGGAGAAAAGCTGAATGAGACCGTAGCAACCTTAGAGTTTTTGGAAGAAGCAGGGGAGCTGCCTAGCTAATGTTTGAGCTTCAATACAAAATCGACTATTGCCATATTGTCACTGAACTATTCGATGACATCGCAGATGCTATCGAAAAAGGGAATCAGCTTTTCCTTGACGGCAAGAACCCCATCATCTGGCATGGGGGTCTCGCCGTCGCTGATACGATGACCTTTCAGCAACCTAGAAATAGGGTACCGACTTGGTTCTTCACGAAGAGTTGGAGAAAGAAGTTTCCAAAAAGAGCCAGATGACCTATTCTCCGATTATTACTATCTGGTAAGTGCAGCTATCGGCACCACTAGTATTGGCAACCTTAATGACATCAGCCGTACTTGCCGTAACGGCGTAACCAGCGACAGTAGGATTCCAGAACGCTATCATCCCGGCACCTGCCACCTTAACTTTATCAGTAGCACTTCCGAAGATACTTGAGAAGGCATTAGTTGCTCCGCCGACTTCTAATACCGGAGCAGCAGACGATAGTTCTTTATTGATTATGAATAGTCCTCTCACAATCGTAAAGGTGAGAACATCTCCAAACGCATCTTCAAGAACTCCAGCCAGATCAAACTCTTCATTAGAGGAATGTGCGAGTGTCCGGATATCGTGATAAATCTTACTAGCAACATCAGCAGTGCCAGTACCATTCGTCAGATTATCTGTAATCAATAAAGTGTTGTTATCTTTGATAGACGGAGCATCGGCTACCGCACTATCTGGAGTATTGACATACTCCCATATCGTCCGAAAGTTAAAATCGGCCTTAAATGTTTTAGCCATTGTGCTATTTCCTTAATAAATTTCTATTATAAAAAACGCCAGTACCCAAACCCCGCATCTCTGCGCCCACCCATCACTGGCGTACCCCGTGTCGTGGAGAACCCCTTAACCACGTTCACGAGGATTTATATTGTTTGATTCTAATCAATCATCTTTTATTTCTGTATCTGAATTACAGCAACTACAGTTTTTACAGCAGTTACAGTTTGAACATTCTTCTTTCATAAAATCGAATAATAACTGACGCATGGATCGTCTCCTTACTTAGGTCTTAAAAATGGTAAACTAGAACCCGCCCAGGAAGAAGACTCTACTGCTTCTGCGAAGGAGGATCCTTTAGGGGATGTTTTCTTTATTGATGTCCGAATGGCTCCCTCTATCTCTTGTTTTCTTGTCTTAGAGCCTTTTTCAGGGAACATAGGATCATACGGTAAAAATGCGCAGCGACAGTTAGGGTGTCTAGGTATTAGACCTCGGGCTTCTGATACTTTTAAGACAACGCCCTCTAATGAATTACATGCTTCACATACTCTATCGTCACCAGCAGTAGACCACTCGGCCATTATGGTAACGTCATCCTTTCCAACTATCTCAAAAGTATCTAATTGGCCTTCAGCATAGGCATGAATAATCTCTGTTCTGGCTATCGTTCGTGCTCTCCTCTTGGTCATGGTAACGACAGTCTTTTCCAATTCCCTTGCTATCACGTACGGACTTCTTCCATGTATTAGCCCGTCTGCCAGTATTCGTGCCATCTGCTGTTCCATAGCGGCCGTTACTCCCTCTAACTGCTGGAAGCATCTGGTGGCTAATATCTGTATCTGATTCGTTGCTATCGGTGCCGCAAAAGCAGACTGTAGAAAAGCTGCTTGAGAACCTCCAAGACCACTCGCCTGTGCCGATAGCCCATAAATATCCGTATATGTTCGGAGCATTGCTTTCTTATAGGATGATTCGATATAGGGGGCACACCACGGCTCTCCCTCAAAGCCTGTCGGTACTTGGATAATTCCCGCTTCTGCTTGTTGTTTCATCCACTTCTGAAAAGCAGTAAGCTGGGCTGATGGGCTTTGAGCTGCTACGATTGGTCCAGCGTCTGCTATGAAATTAGGATCATAAGCAATACCTAAAATGGATTCTATTTCTGATGGCCGAGGAGTCTGTAAACCATAAGACTCAAAGAAGAAGGCAGGGGCATTAGCAGTAAAGGGATTGGATCTTTTTATCCCGAAGACATCTAGGTCGCCGACCACATATCGAATAGCCCGTTTGAGCTGAGCCATTCTCTTATTTACTTCACGAACGAAAGAGTTGCGAAGGGAGGTCGTGCGTGTCGGATCCATTCTCAATGGATTCTTACTTGCTCTTTTTTGGTTTAGAGCAAGGCCAGTCTGGCAACTACTCTGACAGCGACATTGATGGTGATGGCGGTGTTTCTTCATCGATCCCAAATTCCCTTAGAGCATTTCTGGCTATCTGTTTAACGTCCCTTAATGATTCTTGAATAAGCTCATCTCTAGGGATACCGTGAGTTGTTTTATAGACCAATACTGAATACATCTTTGTGATTAGAGCATCTCTGGAACCAGTCATTTTTTGTAGTTCCTGTATCAGCATATGATTGTCTTGACAACCGTAATAGTTATCCGCCTCATCGTATTTAATAATGGAGCATCCTATTAGCTTACCGCAAGAGTTGCATATTCCGCGATGGACTGTTTGCACTCCCTTACAGAGAGGGCAATAAAACTCTAAGGTCTTTGCAGACATAGGATGCTCCAATTTATATTACACCGAATCTAAGTCCACTGGCCGGTAGTCTTAGTAATAAATCCATTGATGGATGTGGTTCCATGTTCGTTCGTGATGGCTAACCTAATATCGCAAGTCCCTAATCGGAAGGACTTACAATCAGGAATTGTCACGCTTGAACCGCTGACAGGAATCCAAGTTGATCCATCATCGGGAGACATTTGTAATTCAACAGCGGCAGTTCCGCCGAATGTTCCCGATACTGAAAACTGTCCTTCACCACCATACCATTGCTGAGAAGCTGATTCACCAGATGTGGCCGCGGTCAAAATTTGAGTCATTGAGTTTGGCATTATCTATTTCCTTCTGTATTGACTGTATCTATTAAACTGAAAGCGGCTGGTTGTACCGCTTTAATGACTGAATCGTAAACTGTATCACCAGATGCCGGAGCTTCTGTTGTTGTAGTCGTTGTTGCCGGAGCCGTATAAGAGATGACAAGCTCAGGGGCAGATGCTTCACTATAATTTCTAGAACGCCACTGCAAAAGAAAGTTGTCTGAAGAACTAGAACCTGTACTTGTTCCCAGCAATTGAAGGTCATTGTTTTCCGCCCAACCTGCTCTTCCTACTATCTCAGAAATCACCGAACCAATATCTGGTGAAGTATATTGTGTCCCACCACTCATTGAGCCAACCGTCCAATCAACTCCGGCAGTAGTTAAAGCTAAAGCACGGAATTCATCAACATCTGTGGGGGATGTAGCGTCATCAACATCGTTTCCTTTGATGGTCATAATCTTGCCATCGTAGGTAGTCCCAGTATGAAAATATAATTTCAAATAAGCGGAAGTTATTGTTGATCCAACTGGGATCGGAACGGATTGGAATCTCGTGTAAATATTTCTAACCGTGTACTCCATGGACGGATCGGAAGACGTATTCCACGAAAGATAAAATCTTGAGGATGAGTTACTGAAAGAGCCTGAATCATATGACTCATAGTAATAATTCTCCAATGCGTAACCATCATCAGCATTGTCCACGATGACTTCTGTAATGTCTGGCATTTAATTATTCTCCTGTGATTCAACTTGTAAGGCATTATCAATTAATTCATCTTCAGCTAATTCTGTTTCTGGTTCTTCAACCACTTCTTCTTCAAGTGGTTCTTCTTCAAGTGGTTCTTCCAGCTCATCGTCCAGAGACTCATCTATCATGTCTGCCTGCATCTGCTCGGTAGCAGCCATAAGAATAGCTTCAGCTTGCTCTTGTCCCATTCCCATAATCATAGTGAGAAACTCAAGAGGCGGAACTAATGTGTCTGTTCCCGACTGAATATATTTGGAGATGGACTCTACTTGGATACCAGCTACTCGTGCTTTGTCTTCTTCACTTGGTGTAGAAATATCGGCGAAGTCAACTTCAAAGTATTCACACTCAGGTAGAATACCTAAGTCAATTAGTCTTTGAACGAAAGGCCGTATCAGCATAGGAGCCACATACTTTTCTTGTCTGTGTCTAACTCTATTATTCCAAGTCTGCTTATCTTGGGAGCTTGCTAACTGTGCTGCTTCTGATCCCATAAAGATACGATGAGGAACGCCCAACGTGATTGCTATGGCTTTAATCTGGGCATTAATATGTGCTTCTGGATTAGCTACTTGAGGAGCTAATGACTTAGCTTGTACTCCTGCAAGAGCCAAGTATCTTTGAAGACCGTTGGAGTATGAATCAAATTCGGCTCTTAAAGCAGAAGCATCTAACTCCACATCACCTAGGTCTGGGTTTACTTCAAACGATAGACCAGGGAAAGCACCTTTCCAAAACATTTCAGCTGAGCCGCCTAATAACTTTCTTAGGTCATACAGGCGATTATAAACTGGCTGCATGCGGGACGTTCCGTAGACCTCGCTGGACATTCTATTATCGGCTATGTGTACGACTCTACTCCAATGGACTCGATGCATAGTCCCTTCATCTATATTGACTCCCTCGTTTATGGTACCGAATGTGATACTGTAATAAGTGGGCTGACCAAATCTGGGATTACTTGGGTCTGTTTCTTTACTGGAGATGTCAACCAGCGACTCATCGAACACTCGCAGATACAAAAGTTCGTGCTGACTGCTTCCTACTTTCTGTCCTCTTTCGTCGATACCATCAACAGGCTCATGTAGTTCTTTTCCGTCATCTAAGCCTAAGAGAACCAAACCGAATCTGCCGATACCGCTCATCGTATCAGCACGTGCCAAGAAGTGCCACAGATTTAGATTATTCTGGAGCTGTAGAAAAGCATCTTCAAAATCCGTACCTTCAGCTTCCTCATTTTCAAATACCCTAGGGTCGACCGCCCAACATTCGTTTGGGAAGATGGAAACGACCCGCTCTGCTATTCCTTCTCGGTCGTAAAGATAACGAAACTGTGCGGCTGTGATGTCTTCCGGATAACCGCACTCGGCATCAATATCTCGCCGGGGGTCTAATAGTTTGTTGAGGACATTCTTTCGCAATAAAGAAACTGAAGAATCATTTTGAAGCACTCTTCGGTTGTTATTAATTGTGATCGGAGCACTAAGATGTTTTAACTTATCAGGGATATTAGTCGGCATGAGGAGAAACCCTATTTGATCTGAGACTTATCTAAGTGATATATTTTATTCACAAAAGGGAATTATATCTATTCAATTTATTTTGATAGCAACTTTTTGAAGAAGATTGTGAAGACTGTCTGGGATCGAATCTTTGTATTTGTATAGGCCAGTCTCTTGATTTCCGTCTATCGTGGACTCCCACTGAACCCACCCATCGGAATGTACTTTAACATCCAACATACAGGACGGTGCCCACCAACTAAAGGCAACGTGTCCTTTCTTTATTTCTGTTTCGTGTTCCCGATGGGTAGGTTCTAGTGACAATAAGAACCGCTGTGCGTGTTCGTCCATTAGATTTCTTTTTCAGACGCTATTGCTTTAAGAGGATTATCGTGACCACAATTACACTTATTCATTCTGATCATTCTCATAATCTCTTCTGGAGCTGTATCGAAAAACATCTGAAGCATCATTGCATTTCTATTGCTCATCATAGAGTTAGAAATAGCATGTGACCGTACTTCAGTTGTTCTCTGCTCTGCCCTCCATGCGTACCATCCTATTGATCCCAATATCACTCCAATCAGAATGATATTAATCGCCTTCTTCATCATAAAAAACCTCTTCCGATCCGTCTCCTCCTACGTTGCTCTTATCAAATCGTATTTCAATCCTCGTTTAACAGGGTCTCTTGAATTTACATAATGAAATCGAAGCCATACAGCTCCAACGGGTTTTGGTGGTGCTCCTCTTTCCACATGCCATCCTCCGAATCCAGTTCCGAATTCCTCTTTGTAAGTTGGCAAGCAAATATGGGTCTGTGTATCATGGAAGATAGAACTGCGTCCGACTCTTACTCTCATCAACTCTATCTGCCATGACTCATGTACGTGGCCTGAGATAACGATGTCCGCGTCTGGCAGATACGTTGCTTTCCTATTCGTCTGAATTACTCCCTTGGTAACAGGGCCTCCTCCTCCATATCCGTGGGAGTAATGGAGCGTGACATTTCTTCCAAGGCTCTTTTGTTTACCATCGTAAATCTCCGTCAGCTTAAAACGAACAAAGCCCGAATAGCCGCCGTTGTGAATCGTCTCACCAGATATGTAGTTCACAGTAGAACAGAACCGCTCAGTAAGATCCGTCTCATGCCTTTTCTTAATAGCTGTCTCATGGTTACCCGCTGCGACCAATGCGAAGTTCTTTGCGTATGGGGCGAAGAACTCTGCTCCAGTTTGAATCAAAGCATCTAAGTAATTACCCACATTATGTTCTGATCTTACGTCAGACTTAGATGACCTCTTATCGTACTTGCCCTGCATAGCACAGAATAAGTCGCCAGCATCTATTATGATCGCATCTCTTTCCATGGCTTGGTCTAGATGCTTTTTCTGTAGTGCGTGATCCGACTTTGGATTATCCCAATGTCTATCACTAGAAAGAAGAACCCACTGCTCCCATTCAGCAGCGTAACCTCCTCTTAAAGTCATGTTGATATCAAAGAGATTTTTACCCGACTTAGAAACGTGAAACGGTAAATCACTCGCCATTCTGCCATTGCCTTCCTGTCTCCATTATGTCGAACCTTTGATGCTCGATAATCCAGCAGAACCAATGTCTGCCATCAAAGGAAGAAATTAGGACGATGTGTAACTCCTCGCCCTCAGTGGTCACTACTTTCGCAAGTGGGCTCCCTCCACTGTTTAAGATTTTATCCTCCCTGACGTATTCTGGATATTCAAATATTGAGGTTCTGAGGCCTTTATTACTTATCAAATCCAAATAGTTGACGTATGGCCCAATAGGCTCTTGCTCATAATCGCTCATATTCTCTCACACCCCCTCATTACTTCTCAGCATATAGAATCTCGTGCTCATCCCCTAACCTATCTGCTCACTACGTCGAAATTGTAGTGCAAATGTAGTACATCCTCCGCAAATGTAATACAAATGTACTTCCATGCCGCGTAATGTAGACCAAATGTAGTACATTTGCCTAAAAATGTAGTTCCTAGGACGTTCCTAGCCGAGAAATGTAGTTCCTAGGTACTTCCACGCCCAAAAATGTAGATCAAATGTACTACATCCTCCGCAAATGTAGTTCCTAGGACGTTCCTAGCCCAAAAATGTAGTTCCTAGGACGTACACTCTGCTCAAATATAGCTCCTATACTCAAAATGTAGAAGGATGTAGGAGGATGTAGTACATTTGTAGATCAAATTCTGTTCGATTGTACTACAGGTGTAGAAGATGTAATTCAAATGTAGGCGGATGTAGAAGGATGTAGGAGGATGTAGCTCAAATTCTGTTCGATTGTACTACAATGTAGCTCAAATGTAGGCAAATGTAGCTCCTACCCCCGCAAATGTAGTGCAAATGTATTACATTTGCCGAAAATGTAGTTCCTAGGACGTACATTTGCCGCAAATGTAGATCAAATGTAGTACATCGACCGAAAATGTAGTTCCTAGGAAGCTCCTATGCCCGCAAATGTAATGCAAATGTAGTACATCGACCGAAAATGTAGTTCCTAGGACGTTCCTAGCCAAGAAATGTAGTTCCTAGGACGTTCCTAGCCAAGAAATGTAGTTCCTAGGACGTTCCTAGCCAAGAAATGTAGTTCCTAGGACGTTCCTAGCCAAGAAATGTAGTTCCTAGGAAGCTCAGCACCTCGCAGAACGTCTCAGAACGTAGGTTATTGGCTTCAACATATATCAACATATCTCAGCACCTCTCAGAGCTTCTCAGCATATCTCCTAGCGTCTCAGCACCTTTTGAACGTGGCTACACACCACCGGAACAGAGCAAGCGGAGAAGATGACTATGACTTGGGTCAGAAAGATAACACATTGACTACAAGCTATCATGGTACTACAACGCCCCAACCCTTTTCTTTTTGGCACACAGTAGATTAAATGCGCCACTAGATGCGTCCACTTGGTCTTTATACGTCGATGCTGGGAAGAACCTAAGCTCCTCAAGATAGTCGGAGTTCCAATTGGCCCGCTTTAAGAACACATTGTTAGAATTAACCTGAGAGCTAAATGGATCAGCTCGTAATGCTTTGTCCCCTGTCGGCCTATCTATCCTTACTCTGAAGCCAGCAAGACGCCTTACAGTAGCTTCTGCGGACTCCTTACCACCCGAACCAGGCTCTTGTTCTAGACCTATTACCGTTCCCTTACCATCAGCTTCTGCTGTCTGCTGTATTACTTTCTCACGCTCACTAGAATCCCACTGACCTCGCACTACATCGAGTACCCAATACCGATTGTCCCTATCTACTCCGATTAATGCTCCGACTGTGTAGGCTCCACCACCTGCTGTACCCGCCTTATCCCAGAATCTAATCTTTTGTTTAATCTCCCTATCGGCAGGGCAGTCATCTATTCTAACCCGCTCAACCTTAAACATACCGCCGCCCAACGGTACTGGATTCTGTCCATATTGTCCACTGTATCCAAACTCTCCTAATAGTGTGCGAGATTCTTTGAGTATGGCCTTTGGGAGTCTTAGCGGATCGAATAGCTTGTCCTTATAGTAGTGGGCTAGGTGCTTAGGCTTAACTTCAAAGCCATCAGATAAATCTGCTGGAAGTGATATGTGCTTAACGCTATCCGTCCCTCTTGTTTTCTCTAACCAATTGCCAGTCGGATCGTTCTGATGCAGACGTTGCATGATGAGTATCGTAGGGGTCAGAGTCTTATCGACTTTTCTGGATGGGAGTGTTTCGTTCATCCATGTGTTTGCTTTCTTTACTTCAGCATCCGATAAGACTTTCTGCGGGTCAATAGGGTCGTCGATGATTAGAAAGTGAGCGTGAAATCCCACCGGAGACTTACCGCCTACCGTTACTGATTTGCGCATACCGCCTCTGGTATTTGCGAAGTACCCCTTAGTGTTCTGGTCATCTCTTAATTGTATCTCAGGGAAACAGTCGTAATAGCACGCCTTATTCGCCACTCTATCTTGTGTCGAAACTATGTCTCGGCACTTTCTGGATAAGTCCATACCCAAATCAAAAGCGTGACTACCGCATATATGTCTCGCCGTTGGCATACGAGTCCAAGTCCAAGCGGGAAAGGCAACAGATGCGATAGTGGACTTGGTTGAAGCGGGGGAGATATTAATTATGAGGTCGTGTTCTTTCGGCTCTCCGGCAAAGACACGTTCTGCTATCTCTTGTAACTCATCGCAAAGATACTCTATATGCCAATTCCATACTGGTTCTTCGGGTATGATTACGTCCCAGAACTCTTTGAGAAACTCATAGAAGGACTGTTGGGTGATACTTCGGACAAGATCTGTCTCGCTGAAACTAGGACTCATTTAGGTCTTCTTTCTCATACCAACTATCGTAATTGAGTAGAATCTTAGAGATGTATTCCAGAGCATCATCTATCATCTCATGTTTCCTTACGTCCCATCTATGCATCGCCACATTAAGAAACGCATTTGCTTCATAGACATTTAATTCCATATCCATAGAATACTTGAGAATCAAATCCTTTCGGTCGTCATATTCCCCTCGCGGGTTTATGTCTCGGTCCTTCTTATACCAGTGGGCATAGTTGTCACGAATAAGCTCCAAATATCGGTGTGCTTTTTCGATATCCTCACGACCGTTTTTGTATTTATGCCTCATAATATATTTGACAACATTACCCTCTGCATTATCTAATCTCAGATCCATGATAATATCTATGACCTCATGAGGTCCGTAATTATAATGATCGGGTTGGTTTACATTTTTGGATGCTGTCTTTGGCACGATGGTCTCTCCTGGCTCCGTAAAACTATGCTCAAACATCAATAGGACTTCTTACGTTTGGCCTTTTCCCTTTTCTTCTTAGCTGCTTTGGCTGCTGCCGCTTTCCCTTTTTTGGTATAGGGATATTTTTTACCATCTACTTTAGGCATATCATTACTCCTTGATTGCGTTTAATTGTTTCAGTTGGTAAATAACAAACCAAAGTGAAAATATGAAGCTCACTATTATTATCGTATTCATCAATTTCCTAGTTCCGAGTTAACTCTGATTCTGCGATTCCACATACGGACAGCTATCTTCTTTTCGGGAGCATAAGGTCCGTCTGTACCACATGTATCACAGGCGCACCAAAAGACACCTGTCTCTTCCTCTCCCATAATATTCAATCCCTTTTCCGCTTCTCCGCAGAAAGGACAAGCTCTCAGGCAAAATGGTCGTAAGTGTGCTTGTCCGTCTGGTGTGCCAAAATCAATTCCTGCTATTCTATTGCTCATCATCTTGTTCCATTTTGAAAGGGCATTTCCAAAATGATAACCATTCGGTCCCCCAGTACCGCAGTACAAACAGGTCATCCAAAAATTACGTCGGTCATGTTCACAGTCTAAAAACTCACACGCACAAAACGGGCAATTCTTAATTCGCAATGGCCTCTTCGGATTCATTATCAATACTCTGATTTCGGAATCGTATTGCTTTCAAAATTTCACGCTTAACATCCAAGCTCAAATTTAATTCGTCCATCGGGATATGGGCGTGGAGATGTTCGTGCTGAACTGAACCTCTTACGTCCAATTCTATCTTGTCATTATATCCCCTGTCTCGATTAATTGTCTTGTTCACAAAAATGGTGGCTGAAGAATCGCCCCCAGCGACAAGACCTATAAGGGCAGCCTCAAAGAAGTTCTTTTTATGAAAGTCAATCTCCTGCATTAGCTCTCCAAACTCCGGCTCATTCGTTACCCAATTCTCAAATGTCTTTCGACTCATATTCATCATAGAGCAAGCACGACTTACGTTGAAGTTGGACGTGACAAGAGCATGTAAGAACAAATGCTGGCGGCCTCTTTTACCCGCTCCCTTCAGCATAGCTTCAATCTTTAGGATGGAGTTATCTTCGTGCTCAACAGCCTGTATCTCATCCCATATCTTAGCTAGATGCGATGGCAGCTTTTGATATATGTACTCGTGAAAGTCTTGCACAGTGGACATGTTCTCTGAGCCTCCATTTGAACTCGCCTTCTCAATCGCAAATCTAAGGGCTGGCTTTGTATCCTTCCATTTACGCAGAGTCACAGTGGATACTCCGAGAGCTTGAGCCATCTTAATTTCACTCATGCCAGACTTGGCTAACTCATAGGCGAGTATGTAATTCTCATCCTTCCATACTTTCTTCGGCATTTTTATCTCCTTTTTTATGCTTGTATTATCTTATCATATAAGCGTGAATCCATATTACAAATCTAACATGTGTTAATAAATTAAAAAAATGAAGATTTGATGGTTACTGTAGTCGATAAATCTGATAGGCTTAAAGAGTCAAGTTAATACTTCTTACCAATTAAAAACTTAAGGATCAATCAGATGTCGAACATTTTCGCTGACAAAGAATACAACACTTACAAGACCCAAGCCAACGCAATCAAGAAGATGGAAAAGGTCTTGGCTAAATTAGATGACTCATTCAAAGAAGTCAGTTATTTCATCGCAACTAATGAAGAAGGCCGTTTCTTCCCTGTAGTTTGTCATCTATGCGGACGAAGGGATCACAGATATTTGCCTACAGTGGGATTCTTCCTAGACAACGGAATCTCAGTAGTCAACTAACAACCCCTTGACCTGAGCAAGTCTTGAAACTGCTCATTTCAAAATTACTTCAACTCGATAATACTTAAACACGAATTACTTTTTCCAAATAAGGAACCCTATCAATGATTACTGTATACGGATCAAACGCAAACGCAGATCAACTCCGAGCAATCCCTCTTGAAACTCCAGACAATGCCGGTCGATACTGGCAAGGCATCCAACACGGTCGCCTTGTCGATGTCCTCTCGATGCAGATCAGAAATCGAGGTTGGGAAATTACCGAATCACGATTCAGTCTGTCCAAGGACCAAGCCGACTTGGCAGGAGCCTTTAAGATGCGACTACCGGGAGTTGATACTCCAGAAGGTATGGACCTGTCACTTGGCTTTGTGACCTCCAACGCATTACGCAAATCACTCAAGATGGTTGTCGGAGCCGTAGTTCAAGTTTGCAACAACGGGATGGCCACTGGCGAGATTGTGATGCAGAAGAAGCACACGAAGCAGTTCAGCCTAAGTGATGAGATTCAAAAGTCCCTAGATGTTTACGAAGTCAAATCACAAACCATTAAAGAAACAGTGACACGACTAAGGGAACGTGAGTTATCCCCAACAGAATCTGATGAGATTCTAATGGAAGCGGGACGTAATCATCTCATGCCATTCAGCCGAATCGGATTAGTGGACGCAGAATACCGCAAGCCCACTTTCGAAGAACACGGCCGTGGCACAAGTTGGGCTTTACTAAATGCCTTCACCTATATCGTCAAGAAGAATCCGGTTCACGCTCAGATGAATCAGATGAATAAGTTCCGAGAGTTGCTTCCAACAGCAAATGTCTCCGAGTCAGATTACTACTTGGCAAACTAGGACAAGAAGCCTCCCTGAGTCAAATCGGGGAGGCTACTTTTTACCCTACTAGATATATTTGTTAGATATGTTATAATGGAGTATTGGAAACCAACCATACGGAGATGATCATGGATCAGAATATTTTACAAGACCGATATAAGTCAGTCGAAAGACTCATCAGAAAAGTATGTGCTGAATTCTCAGTACAGCATCCCATAGACCTAGAGGATTGTCTATCAGAAGCCAACGAAGTATTCCTCAAAGTCTGCGACGATTACAGATCAGACAAAGGAGCCAAGTTCTCCACCTATCTTGTCCGAGTTCTAAAGTTCAGACTGATGGACAAAGTTAGGAAAGAGTACAACCGAAATAATCTTCTTGCTCGTGAGGATACTGAAGTCCTGACAGAAGTTTATTCAAATCAGATTACAGAATTTGATGTTGATGACTTCATCGGACTTATGAATCTAAGTGAGGATGCCTCGATAGTTGTCAAATTATGTTTATCGAATAAGTTTGACTCATCTATGAAGAAAGGACAGCAGCAGATCAGAGCCGAACTAATGGATAAGAATTGGACCTCTCCCAGATGTACCAATGCTTTCAAAGAAATAACGGAGGCAATAAACAGATGACCAAGTTATACAAATACCAGAAGCAGGGAGTCCTCCAGATTGAGAAGTTCAAAGGGCGTGCCCTTTTGGCAGATGAGATGGGTCTTGGTAAGACTATTCAAGCCCTGTATTATCATAAGAGAAATAAGAAAAGAACGACCGTAGTTGTATGCCCAG
>Ga0315316_10000271_pt1 | contig 32955 bp, 26 predicted proteins | sample M160m3416metaG_FD_203702 | JGI IMG/M metagenome (GOLD analysis project Ga0315316, IMG submission 203702) | Ammonia-oxidizing marine archaeal communities from Monterey Bay, California, United States - M1 60m 3416 | ecosystem: Environmental > Aquatic > Marine > Intertidal zone | place: USA... | reverse complement strand
CGAGTTCGCGTGAAGAGTTGATTGGCGAGTCCAGGATTCCATCCTGGTTGTTTGTCCAGAGGTAGGCCAGCAATCGTTGCGCTGCTCCAAATTGGTACCATTGATTCCCCATGTTCTCCAAGGATCAATGCCTTGGTTTGGGTTGGTGGAGCGCCCATTTGTTCGGCGATCAGTGAGCAAAATCGAATGGTGTCCAGTTGTGTTCCCAAGCCAATCACTTGGTCGATAGGCAAACCCAGTTTCTGGGCTGCTACATAAGTCAGAATATCAACGGGATTGCTAACGACGACAACGATCGCTGATGGCTTGGGGCCAGCTGCTTTGACGTCATTAAGAATCTGAACGAAGAGATCTGTGTTGCGATTAATCAGATCCAGACGTGACTCATCTGGTTTGCGTCGCAATCCAGCAGTGATGCAGATCACATCACTGCTGGGGATGTGCTCGTATCCACCGCCGCTGATGGTCTGGTCGGCAACGCTGGGGCTGCCATGCTGCAGGTCCAATGCCTGACCGACGGCCAGTTCCTGGTTGACATCTAATAACGCGATTTCGCGAGCGATTCCTCCGCACTGCAGGGCGAAGGCAGCACAGGAGCCAACAAGGCCACCGCCACCAATGATCGAAACTTTCATGGATGATTAACTGTTTGGTTGTATGGTTCTTGAATGGTTTGAAAACAAACTGATTGACTTGGTTGGGAGCATTCAGCTTTTCTGCATCTGGCGGATCACCTCGTCAGTGATCGCTTTGACTAACGCTGCCTCATTGCCAGCAGCAGGAGCGCCAGCAGCAGGAGCGGCAGGTGTTTTCACTGCAGGGGGAGCGGGAAAGGCGCGTCTTTCGACACCTGACTCAGCCCATGAATCTCGGAAAATGTCGTTGGCGCAGATGTCGCAGTCTTCGTAGTCAGATGTGTTCCGTGGATCCTTGTAGCCCCACTGATCTTTCAGATCGAGTAATTCCTGTGACTTCTGACCACCCAGAAAGGAAACATTCCCAAGTTGTTTGGCCAGCATCAGCATCCGGCAATAAGAGTCAAGAATCTCTGTCCACCAGTAAGCCTGTTCCACTGTTTCGCCATAACTGACAGTACCATGATTTGCGAGAATCATGATGTTCGTGCGGTTCACAAACGGGATGATCGTGTCGGCAAAATTCTGACCGCCAGGGGTTTCGTATTTGGTGATCGGAACATCGCCCAGGAAAACCTCAACTTCAGGAAGAATGCACTGCGGAATGGGTTCGCGTGCAATTGCGAATGCTGTCGCGTGCGGTGGGTGGCAGTGGACGACGCTCTTAATGTCTTCTCGTTGTCGGTAGATTTCCAAGTGGAGCAAAGCCTCGCTTGATCGCTTTTTGCGACCCGAAATCTGCTTTCCCGTCATGTCGATCAGTGCGATGTCATCCGGTTTCAGATACCCTTTGCACTGGAGCGTTGGCGTGCAGAGTACTTCATTGTCACTGACGCGAACGGTGATGTTGCCATCGTTTGCTGCAGCAAATTGACGATTGTAAATGCGACTGCCAATGTCGCACATGTCCTGTTTGATTTTGTGAAGATTTTGCATTTCGTTGATCCTGTTGTTTGTAGGCTGGGCCAATTTGGCCAGCACTTTGGAATGCCGGATTTCCCGGCCTACGATTTCAATTTAATTCGATGTGATCCAGCAGGGCGACAATGGATGCGTCCAGCGGTTTAATGTCCGGGCGAAAAGGTTGTGCAGATTCGGGGCCTTCAGCTAATGCCACCAAGTCACCAATGCCTGTACTGCACAAATCCCACGCGACGATTGTTTCGCCCCCTAGTGGCTCCTCATGAATCCGTTCTACTGTGTCGACTAATTCGACGCATCGCAGGTTTGCTGCCTCCATCAAAGGATGGGCTTTGGCAAGTGTGACTGTTCCGATTGTGCGTGCAATTTTCATCGGTTCACTCTCCGTGTTTTGCTGATTTGTGCCACAGCATTGACCACGGCACTGAAAGTGAGGCGTTGCATGTCGAGTACCCAGACGGTGGGTGTGATTTCGTCTGAGAAACGCTGTATGTCGTTGAATGATCCGATCATGACCGCCACTTCATTATTTCTTGCACACTGAAAATGCACTTCTTTGGCAGGCGTTTCAGTGAGTACGATCTTGCCCGTTCCATGGGTGATGCCCCGAAACGCCAGTTGTTGTTTGACAGCCTGGGCTCGCTCTGGTTGTGCATGATCGATGATTTCAATTTTCTGTTGGTCTGGTTGCTGTCCCTCAGGCAGTTGGACAGTGCATTGTATTTCAATGTTTCGGCTGCGTGCGTCGTCGCGTGCTGATGGAGTGATGATCGCAGTTGGTGATACAAAGATTTGAGAGGTCTTTTTGCTCAGCTCTTGGATCGTTCGGCTGGTGATGATCTTTTCGGTCAGGGCAGCAGAGGTCGTTTGGTTTTGAGTTGTCGAAGTCGCTGTTTGTGTTGAGTATCTTGTTTCAGCAGTAGAATTCAGTCGGGCAAGCACCTGCTGCACGATCTCAGCAATGTTGACCGAATCGTTTGCATTTGGCTGTTGGGTATGTCTGTTCTGCTCCATCTTCATCCGTCCAAAATCCCCATGACGCTCCATCGCACAGGTGTGTTGTCATTGTCAGTCATGTCACGTGCGTAGAGGCCGTCGCTGGTTAGCATGACGTGGTCACCACGGCGTGCTCCGAAAGCATCAATGGCAATCAACGGTGGTCCATCAGGTGTCTCGTCCAGCATGAGCGGTTGGACGATCACCATTCGTTGTCCCACAAGACTCTCATGCTTGACGGTTGCGCGAGTCGAACCGAGGATTATTGCTGTTTGCATCGTTGGCCCCTAATTTCAAACAACACGTAATTCGTCAATCATGCTGCATCGACGTTCCCTGGTAAATGTATTGGGCGTGGTCACGCCTTCTCCGGTCGGTCCCGCGATTGAAAATGACAGGTAGCCTTCTCCACCGAGACCAAGGGCAGCCATGCAAGGGCCATTTTTGACATACAGGGTGGTGTCAAGTTCTCGCCCCATCTTTGTCATGTTGCGAACATTGCGGGAGTGAATGATTGCTGTATGGCGGAAGCCGTGTTCATACTGCTTGGCAAGCGAAATGGCATGATCCACGTCACGGGCTCGAACAAAGGGAACGAATGGCATCATTTGTTCAACGCTGACAAAGGGATGGTGTTCGTCCGTTTCGCCAAATAACAATTCGGTGCTTGGCGGGACGCTGGCTCCCGCGGCTTCTGCAAGAACTGTGGCATCTTTTCCGATGAAATCCTTGCCCGCTGCGTCATGCTGATCTTCACCAACCTGAACAATTGCCTTGCTGGTCAATGTTTGGATTTGAGCCGCTGACAGTTGGCCAGCACCAGCACGACGCATCGATGCCATCATTTCGTCAAACACACTTTCAACAACGAAGACTTCTTTTTCAGCGATGCACAACAGGTTGTTGTCATAGGCAGCACCCTGGATGATGCAGCGGGCAGCGTTGTCGAGGTCTGCTGTTTCATCAACGACGACGGGGGGATTCCCCGGACCTGCTACGATTGCACGCTTGCCGCTGTTGAGAGCCGCGCGGCCAACAGCGGGGCCACCAGTCACACAAATCAGGGCAACCTGACGGTGTTTGAAGAGTGCCTCTGCGGATTCGAGAGTTGGTTCGGCGATAACACAGATAAGATTGTCGATTCCGATTTCCCGTGCGATCGCCTCGTTGAATCGTTTGACGCCCTCTGCAGCAACCTGCTTTCCTGAAGGATGTGGATTGACAACGACTGTGTTGCCACCCGCCAACATGCTTACTGCATTGCCCGTGATGGTGGGCAGGCTGTGAGTGACGGGGGTGATGGCACCAATCACACCGAAAGGAGCACGTTCAATCACAGCAAGGCCATGGTCACCGCTGAAGCATTTGGTTTCCAGGAACTCGACACCCGGTGAAAGTTCGCCGAGAGTTCGCAGCTTTTCGATCTTGTGTTCGGGGCGACCAATGCCAGTTTCGGCCATCTCCATCAGGCCCAGTTCTTCGCATTGCTCGATGGAGATTCGGCGAATGATCTCGATCACATTCTTGCGATCTTCCAGCGAACACTCCCGGAACTGTTCAAAAGCAGCTCTTGCTGCGTTCACGGCTGATTCTGCATCATCAAAGATGCCGTGCTGACCGACCGCGTGTGAATGTGATGAGCCGCCGTTTCCCGGTGGCATCGGGCCAACCTCTGCGAGCACTTGGGCAACGACATTGCGAATGGTGTTTTCGTCAAATTGCATGGTTTTCAGTCTTGAATGATGATCCGCTTCAATGATCGATTGATTTGTCGCCAGTCGGCGAACTTCTCAATCTTAGGATTCAGTTCGGCAGTAGGTGGTGTATTTATCGATGTGAACTTTGTCCACAATGCCGATGATGACCGCATCGATCGGTAGTTGTTTTGTTTCGGGAGTGAGGCGAGCGCTGCTGCCTTGAGCAATCAAAACGTAGTCGTCTTCACCAGCACCAAGAGTGTCAACAGCGATGAAGGTTCGTCCGGTTGTGACCAGTGATTGGCGTTTTTTGCTTTCCAGACGGTAGGGTTCGACGACCAACAGTTTGTGGCCGGTCATTGAGTCAACCTTTTGGGTGCTGACCACCGATCCGGTTACGCGTGCTATGAACATGAATCTGACCGCTTTAAAGGTTGGTTCTGTATCACGATTTCAGTAGATCGACGCACTGGCGTGCGACAATCACTTCTTCGTTGGTTGGGATCACCCAAATTTGGGTGCGGCTTTCTTGAGCATGAATCGTGACCTCACCTGAAACGGCATGGTTGGCATTGGCGTCGATCACAATGCCCAGTTCCTGCAAGTCGGAACATACGCCAGCACGAATTGCCGCTCCTTTTTCACCGATGCCACCAGTGAATACGATGGCATCGACACCACCCAGCGCGACAATCATGCCACCCAGGTGCCGGCGGATTTCTTGAACAAAGACATCCAGAGCCAACTGCGATTGCTCATCACCTGCGGCTGCTGCTGATTCCAAATCACGAATGTCTCCACTGTTGTCACTGAGGCCTAGCAAACCGCCATGACTGGCGAGATGGGAAAGAGCCTCTTCCAGCGACATTCCGGTGCGTTCCAGAACGAGTGGCAGTGCGAAGGGATCAAAGTCACCAACACGGTTGTTTTGCGGCAGTCCGGTTTGTGGCGTCATGCCCATGGTGGTCATTACGCTGTTGCCATTTTGTATGGCTGTCAGACTACTGCTGCCTCCCAGATGACAAGAAATGATCCTTGCATCTTCACGCCCCAATAAGGTTGCGGAGCGTGTTGCGATGTAGCGGTGGCTGGCGCCATGAAATCCATACTTTCGTATGTGAAATTCATCCGCCCACTGCCGGGGAATCGCGTATTCGCGACGGGCCGCTGGAATGGTACGGTGAAAGTCCGTTTCAAAAGCAGCCACCAGTGGCAATTCAGGAAAACGTTCCCGTAAAGCTTTCATGGCAGCGATGTAAGGTGGATTGTGCGCTGGCGCTGCAGCGTTCATCTCACTCATTGCATCAAGAAGATCATCATTGACAGCGAATACACCTGAGAGTCGGCCACCGTGAACAGCCTTGAACCCAATCGCTGATACCTGCGAGGCGTCCTGAAGGACTCCGTGCTCAGGATTCGTTAATTGTTCAAGGCAAGCGGCTACCGCAACTCCATGGTCAGAGACCAGCATGGTTCTTTGTTCCGACCAAGATCCAATTTCAACTTCGCAGTTGCTTTCCTCAGCGCCGATTCGATCTACCGAACCGCGCGCAAGGCAACGCTCGTCGGTCATATCAAATAACCGATACTTGAAACTCGTGGATCCGAGATTGGCAACAAGAACTAGCACGGGGGACGTACCATGAAGAGATGGGAGGGCCGAGGGAGGTGTCAACGTAAAGGTCATTTGCAGGGGTTTGCCCCGCACGTCACTGCTCGGCTCTATGCCAAAAAAGCTTTTTCCAGTCCTTCGGAAGGACGCGGAATAATGTGGCTGCTCAGTAACTCACCCACTTGTGAGGCGGCACTGGCACCAGCTTCAACAGCTGCTCGGACACTGCCGACGTCACCACTGACAACGGTTGTGACCAGACCACCACCGATATCGACTCGTTTGACGATCTGTACGTTTGCCGCTTTTGCCATCGCGTCAGTAGCTTCGACGAGTGCAAGCAGGCCTTTGGTTTCAATTAAACCGATAGCATCATTCATTGGGTTTTCTTTTTTGCGATATGGAATTGTTGGGGATTTAAACGCGAGCTTACTTTTTAGCTGCGGGTAATTTCAGGACCTTGGGAAGATCATCGTGCGGGCGAGGGATCACCTGAACGCTGACAACTTCGCCAACTCGACCCGCTGCTGCGGCGCCTGCGTCGGTTGCAGCTTTGACTGCTGCGACATCGCCAGTGACAAACGCACTGGCTAAGCCAGCGCCAACTTTGTCCCAGCCGAGGAACTTGACGTTCGCTGCTTTCATCATCGCGTCGGATGCTTCAACCAGGGATACAAACCCTTTGGTTTCGATCATCCCGAGCGCTTCACTAATTTTTGCCATCTCAGAAACTGCCTTGGGTAAGGAAGGGGTTGGACCAGACGCAAAGTCTGACCAGTGGAATAATCAATCGGACGACGGGCCCAACTGATGGTTTACTTTTCGCAACTGCAGTCGCCTTTTTTTAAAAGCACTTCGGTTGCTGCATCCAAGTGGCAGGCATTGCCCTCATCGGTATCGATGTGGACCTCCAGCTTGGCTGCTTTGTCAGCACGCACGAGTACGTCGTCAAAGACAACGCTGCAATCAGAACTGCTGATTTTCAATTGCATCATGTCACCATTGCTGACACCGTAATGATCGGCGTCTGCATGATTCATGTGCACGTGTCGAGCGGCTCGAATCACGCCGCGTTCCAGTTGGACGCTGCCAGCGGGCCCCACAAGGACGCATCCTGGGGTGCCGTCAATTTTTCCGCTGTGCCTCACTGGTGCATCAATGCCCAGTGAAATGGAATCGGTCAGAGCCAGTTCAACCTGGCTGTCAGCGCGTGTGGGGCCCAGCACCCGAACACTTGGTAGCATTCGACGACGCGGACCGACCACCATGACGGTTTGCTTTGCTGCATAAAAACCATCCTGATAAAGATCCTTCTCCGGCTCCAGAACACTGCCCCGGCCAAATAGAATCTCAACGTGTTCATCGGTCAAATGACAATGCCGAGCCGAGATGCTAACTCGCAGGTTCGGCTTGCCGCCGACCCAGCCTGGAGGATCATTCGAAGAACCCGAATGTGTGGCACCCTGAGGGCTGCCGCCATTGGCGCGAATGGCGTTGCGAACGAGTTGTTCAATGGTTGAGCGGTCAATGGTCGCGTGGTTCATCTTCGATTTTTTCGATGCGTATGTGGGGGAAGTGCTCGGACGTGCCTGCAGTGCTTTAATCGGATTGACTGTTCCAGTCGGGCGCGGTCGGTAGAACCTGTGCAGATTTACCTTCCCCAGAAGGTGCAGCTAACACTACTTCCGTACCAGCCAGGGCAAGGTGCTCTTTCCATTTGGAATCAAGGTGGGAATCTGTCACCACGGCGTGTACTTCATGTAACCCGCATAATCGGCTGAGGCTCACCTTGCCGAACTTGCTGCTGTCCGCGACCACAATGGCGCGGTCCGCCGATGACAACATGGCTTTCTCGCTTTCAACCAACATCATGTTGCTGTTGAAGTAGCCGCGATCTGTGATGCCCGCGACAGATAGAAAAGCTTTACCCACATTGATGCTATGCAGCATCGAATCAGCCATTGGGCCAATCGCTACTGCCGTCCGACCGCGAACGCAGCCACCAATCATCACCAGATCAATGGATTCGCTGCTCGACAGTAAATGGGCCACCGGCAGGCTGTTCGTCACTACTTGAAGTGGACGCCCCACTAAGTGACGAGCCAATTCGTAGGTAGTGCTGCCGCCATCCAGCAGGATCGTGTCGTGGTCCTCGACGAGAGCCGCCGCCATCTGACCTATCGCTGTCTTGGCTGACCAGTCGGTGTCGCGGCGTGTTTCGAAAACTCTCAGGGTGTCTGATCCACCCGTCCAAAAAACGCCGCCGTGGGTTCGCCGGGCACTTCCGGTGCTTTCGAGGTAGTCCAGATCACGCCGAACCGTCGATTCGCTGACTTGAAGTGTGTCTGCGAGCTCACCCAGCGAGGCGAAGCCTCGGGATTGGATGAGGTCACACAACTTCGTTCGCCTCGTTTCGCTTGTTGTTCCAGCCAATCTAAATTACCTGATGAGGTTAAATTGCTATCAATGACAGTTTTCTGTCATTCGTGGTAGAAATCAATCACCAAGAGGGTTTTTTGGAGGTTTTCTTGCAAGAAAACTTGTTTCTTGGCAGTTTTCCACGACTTTTGCACGTTCCCCTGACTGCTTGCTGTTGTTTGCAGGCTTGAGTTGGGTTCTTGTCATCTTGCTCAGCTTTGATCCGCTGCTTGCAGTTCGTTCGGGATTTCCCCTCGCAAAGAACGAATCAGCTCGAGCTTTGGAAAATGGTGGAATCACGGTCACAAAGTGGCTTTGGGCCCCGTGTTTGTCTTGCTTTTTTGGCTAAACCGGGTGAGCGTGAGTGATAGGCTGGCCTAGCGAGTAAAACCAAGACGCCCCGTTCAAGAGGGCTGCCGAACTGGAGTAGACTGGCCGGCCCATGGTCAGGTGATTTTCAGAAGTGAGTGAAAAATGACGGATTTGAGAGGCAAGCGAGCAGTCGTTTCAGGAGCGTCCCGTGGCATTGGGCGTGGAGTCGCAATCGAACTAGCGAGGGCAGGAGCCGAGGTTGTTGTCAACTTTCGCAGTCACCCTGATGAAGCGGAACAGGTTGTCGAGCAATGCCGCAAGCTGTCGGGGTGTGCTGCACATGCGATACGAGCTGACTTTGGCGACCAGCAGGCCGTGGAGGGGTTGGTTGACGAGGCTGCGAAACGCATGGGTGGAATTGATATCGTCGTCAGTAATGCCGTCTACAGTGATCGCCATCTGTTCTTGGATTCCGATCTTGATGAATTCAGAAAAACCATTGATGTCAGTATGTGGGGTGCGTTCTATTTTGTTCGTGCAGCAGGACAAAAGATGGTTGCGGCGGGTGATGGCGGCGCGATGGTTGTGATCAGTAGTCCCCACGCGCACATGGCGATTCCCGGTGCGATGGCATACAACATGGCCAAGGCGGCCAATGACCAGATGGCACGGACTGCCGCGTGTGAGTTGGCCGGTGATCGAATACGGGTCAACATCATTCATCCGGGATGGACCGATACGCCGGGCGAACGCAAATTCTTTTCGGAAGAGACTCTGGCAGCAGAGGGAGCCAAGTTGCCCTGGGGGCGGCTCGGAAAGCCGGAAGAAATCGGACGCGGTGCAGTGTTTCTGTGCGACCCTGGTAATGAATACATCACAGGAAGCACGCTCACGATTGATGGAGGCATCCAGTTGCCATGGCGAGAGATGTATCGCATTAACGAAGATCCGAGCCAGTGATTCACGAGTAGCTGCTCTACGTTTCAGCGGATGTTCTGCCATGGAGCAAACTGCATTGTGCTCGACACCATCCCACCCTGTTGATTCCAGGGAATCATGATTTAACTGAAACGCTGTCGGCCAGAGCTGAGGCTCTTGTGAGTGATTTCACTTGGGCGTTCAAGTGAGGCCTGTCAGTGGGCCGTCTCCGCAGTAGTCAGGGTTGCCAAAAGTTTTCTCCGCATGCCCCATTGCTTCGGTGATGTTCAGCAGCAGTCGATTGTGGGGTTGATTGGCAAAGTTGAGTGAGCGGCCAGTCTTGAATCCAAGGCCTGCACCGACCATCACAAACGGGATGCTGTTGCGTGTGTGTGAGTTGCCTTTTCCAAGTTCATTGGTCCAAATGATGGTTGTGTGATCAAGCATGCTGCCATCAGCGCCGGGTTCAGGCGTTTCTTTCAGCTTCTTGGCCATGTAGGCGACCTGCTCGCTGTACCACGTGTTGATCTTGATCAGTTGTTCGTAAGCGTCTTCATTGCTGTCAGGTTCGTGCGAAATCGTGTGGTGCCCCTCATCGATGTCGAGCCAACGCATTCGCGGATTGCCGACACTGTTGGTGATTTGCATGGTGGCAACACGTGTGAAGTCCGACATCAGGCTGTTCACCATCAGGTCCGTCTGCATGCGACTGATCAGTGGCATGTTGTCATTTTGTTCCTGCACATTCGGTGGCAGTTTGGGGACGGCATGATCAGTAGACGTGGGTGTTTCGTCAGCAGTTTGTTGCTCTTTTGCTCTCTGAAGTTCGGATTTCAGTTCCAGTTCGACTGAACGAACGAGTTCCGCGTGTTGTTGTAGGATTCGCCGGTCTTCACTGCTGACCATTTTTTCTATTTTCTTGAAGTCCTCGCTGAGGTCATCCAGAACACTGGCAAGCATGACACGATTCTGGATATTGCCATACAGTTTGTTAAACATCTGGTAAGGATCACTGATCGGAGCTACGGGCTGATTGGGGCCGGCGTATGACCAGCGGGTCCAGGTGTCTGCCCGGTCTGGCACCATCACACCGAATTCCAGCGACCCGAACCTTGTGTGTGTGGCGGCATCGGCTTGGAGTTTGTTCTTGAGGTGTTGATCGATTGAGATTCCCATCGACCAACCCGCGGGCGTATCTGATCCACCCTGAACATCCCCCGGGAAAAGTTCGACACCGGTAAGCAGGCATCCAATGCCTCGCATGTGTCCGTCACCATCGCCTTTGATTCGATTGTCGATACCGCGCAGCGTCAGGAGTTGATCTCTGTAGGGGGCCAGAGGTTCCAGGATTCTCTTGAGTTCAAATTTCTCGCCCTCTTCATCGGGCCAAAAGTGTTTCGGGATCACACCGTTAGGGCTGAAAACAAAGATCACTCGTTGCTTTTTCTGTCCAGACACTTCCCACCCCAGGCTGGGAAGTGCAAGCACGAGGTTGGCTGCTGCTCCGCTGATGCCAAGATTTCGAATGAAGTCACGACGCGTGTTTCTGTGTCTCATTTTCTTATTACCTGTTCGTCGATTGTGCGACCGGCATGTTGAAAACTGTCGTCAGTTTTTCTTGTTGTGCGAATGAACTAAGGTTGAAGTTGAAGGGGTGTGGCAGTGGGTTGGCGACTCGCGGTCACCGCAATGGTGACCAGCAGTTCGCGGATGTTGTATCCACTGTCGCGAAAGGACTTGGTGATCTTGTCAGCAGTGTCGCTGCCATAGGCTGCAATCGGTTGTTTCACAAAGTGCTCAAAGGCCGCTTCAACAAAGGCATGATGACAATCTTCGCTATGGGCCAGGTAGTCGGCGAGTTCGCGTGCACCATTGAAGTCGACCCGTTTCCCATTTCGGTCAGTGTAGCTGCCCGCTGAATTGATTTGTTTTGTTTTTTCCTTGCGTCGGAATCTGCCCGTTGCGTCAAAATTTTCAAGCGCAAAGCCGAGTGAGTTGATTTGTTCGTGGCAGGCTTGGCAGTTAATTTCGCCGGTTTGTAGTTGCACGCGTTCTCGTGTGGTTAAGTCAGGGTGCAATTCGGCACTCAGCGGTGTGAACGAAGCGTCGGGTGGGCGTAATACACGGCCCAGTGTTCGTCGCGTCAGGAAAACACCGCGGTGAATCGGTGATGTGGTTCGGTGGTATGCGAGATTGCTCATGACCAATGGGTGGGTGAGTACGCCAGCATGAACCTCCTTATCTCGAATGCTTCGAGTCAGCATCGGATCGACTTGAAATTCATCAGCTTTAATACCTTTATCTTCCTGTGAGGCTTCGGCATTTTGCGGCTCAGTATTTTCGGTGGCTTTCGTCGGAGTCGTCTTAGGCTGGCTCTCGGTCAGCTCGGGTCGCCACGCCGCCCCGTAATAATTCTCGAGTCGTTGGGTTGTATAACGCCAGTCTGCTTGCAGTAATTGTTTGAAATCGCTTGTTTCGCTTTCAATGAAATCCAGCAAAAAACGATTCATCGATTTTTTCAGATCCTGAATTGTGTGTGGGTTGAAGCCAGGGAATTGTTCGACGTCCTTGGTGATCTCGTCCATGTTTTGCAGTCCCAGCCACTCGTTGAGGAACGTCAGTGCCTTGGCATGGGTGCGATAGTCGTCAACCATTCGCCTCGCTGCGTTAGTCAATTGTGTGTCGTTTTGCAATTTGTCTTTGGCTGCAGAGTTGACAAGCCATGGGGACGACGGCAGCGAGTCGAACATCACCAATGCCAGGCGATTCGCAGTTCGTTGGCTGCGGTTGTGTTCCGTGTCCAAGGTGGGGTAGAGGAACCTGGGAGATTTTAGCGTCAGCAGCATGGCTCTTCGGATCGCTTCACCGTCATCCTCCGAGAGTGCAATTTGCTGGTCGATGTAGAGTTTGCGGGCTGCTTCATCGAGCTTGCCTCGAAATGCCACGGTGATGATTTCTGCGAGGAACCGTTTCAAGATGCTGCGGTTTTCATCAGCCTCGTTGCGGTAGCGATGTCGATATTTGGGATAGAGTTCCGCGATGGCGATCTCTGCAAATTCAATCGCTGTCGCTGTTGTTGATTCGTCCCACTGCCGACTGATCGATGTGCCTCGATCGTAGCCGTAGCTGCGATCGTCTGGCGGAAGCTTTGCCTGAAGTGCGAAAGCATCGGCGAGTTGTTCGGGGATCAGGTTTTGCTGGGGAATTACTTCCTCAATGCCTCCCGGCGGAATCCACGAAAGCGAGACTCGGGCGGGGGGTTGTTTCGTTTTGCGTTTTCTTTGCAAAAAGCTGATTTCAAAGGGGTAAGCTCGGCCAGCTGTCAGGAAGATCTCACGTTGGAATTCATCCCTCCCCTCTGACTGGACATGATTGTTGATCAGTTCTCGATTGCGGCTTCCGAATTCCATCATGCATGAGCAGGTGCTTCGCAGTACGATCTGGTAGCGTCCTGTTTTGTTGACCTTTAGAGATCCTTCCCAGTGGATCAGGTAGCTTTTTGGGTCGATGCCATCGCCGGGGGGTTCGGTCCCGAACTCAAAGTCGATTACCTTGTCGACGCGGTCGATCTGTAATTCCTCTGACTTGCGAGAAGTTCCGTTGTAGTAGGTTGCCTTGACTCCCCTCTGATCTGAGGTCGCTGGTGGTTTGGTGAAGTGTCCGTATAGGTCGGCAATGCTCTGGCGGAGTTGTTCGCCGGTGAGTCTCGACATCGCGATTCTGGGGGGGCGGTTTCTCACCCTCGCCGCTTCGCTGTAGAAGGCGGTATGAATGTACGTCGCTACCGCGGCGGCGTCCTCGCCAACGCAGGCATCAGCATCTTCTTCCGGCATAGTTCGGCTGATCAGTTGGGTCAGGCTGCCCACGCTGAGGTCACCGGTCAATGCGTGCTCGTAGTGATCGTCAGATCCTTGTCCGGATTTCCCGTGGCAGTTTTGACAGGTCTGTTTGTAAATTTGCGATCCGCGCTCAATCAGCTTTGCCTGGTCGGCTGCATTTGGCTCCACGCCGCCGGCATCCTTTGCCTGTGCAGTTCCTGCTGGGGGGGCTGCTTCTAGGACGGGCGACTCTGCCAACCACGTCATGAGGCTGAGCTGCGCCAGGATGAAAATGAGCGAACTGGGCTGGAGTAAATGATTGCAACAGCGTTGGCTGGAACCCCAAGAATCCGTTTTGGCGTCTTTGCCACCTGCGGGCATGCGATGCGATTGTTGCGGGGATGGTGATTTCAACAGAATGGCTTTGACTGGGCGAGGAAGCTGGAAGGCGGCAGATTCGGGAAAATGCTCGCCTCGCTCGCATTGGGGGCGGGGGGTTCTCATTGTAGCCCACCGAGGCAATTAGGCGAGTCTGCCCCTGTTGTTGGCCGAGCCAACTTCTCGCTGGACCCCTGCTTTGGGCTTGCGTAGGAGCTTTCTTCCGCCATACTTGTCCGCTTCGCTTGATCTGGCTTGTTTTTTCAGGGCAGTTCTCGCTGAAGAATTGTATTCGCAGAGCATTTTGATCGATCGATAGGTAAGTACAGATGGCCGAAGTTTTAGATGTAGAAAAACGCGAGCAAGTGGGCTCGTCGGCTACGGAACGATTGCGTCGCAGTGGGCGAGTTCCAGCAGTATTATATGGACATGGTGAGGGAAATGAGCACTTGTCGGTGCCAGCCGCACAGGTCAAGACGTTGTTGCGTCATCACAGCAAGATGGTCGAGCTTGCGGGCGACGTGATAGAGACAGCCTTGGTAAGCCAGATTCAGTGGGATCCGTTGGGGATCGAGGTCCTCCACCTCGACCTGATTCGCGTGAATCTGAAAGAGTTGGTTCAGGTGACGGTTGCCGTACATCGGCATGGTGATGCTGCAGGTCTCCGTCAGGGGGGCTTGTTGATCGATAACGCCCACGAAGTTGAGATTGAGTGCTCAGCAGGACAGATTCCAGAGAATCTTAGCCTTAACGTGACCGATCTCGAGTTGGGCGGACACAAGACCGCGGCTGATCTGGAGCTGCCTGAAGGGATCTCGTTGATCACACCTGCTGAGACTGTGCTCACGCACATCGAACAGCCGAAAGGAGCCTCAGAAGAAACAGCCGATGCACTGGCCGAGCCGGAGGTAATCTCGAAAGGTGGCGATAAGTCGGGGGATGAAGGCTGATCGAGTTGGTCATCAATGCCCGCAGCTCGAATTGGCTGATGCAAGCATGAAACTGATCGTTGGGCTTGGAAATCCAGGCAGGAAGTACGAGCAGACCCGCCATAACGTGGGATTCATGGTTGCGGCCAAAGTTGCCTCGCTGGCATTTGCTGATCCTTCGAAGGTCCGCTTTGAAGGTGAATTTGCAGAGGGAGTTACACCGAGACAATCAGGGAGCGGGGTAACGCAAGAGAAATTGGCGATTTTGTGCCCACATACGTACATGAACGCCAGTGGGAAAAGCGTGCGAAAAGCATGTGATTTCTACAAATTGGAGCCGAGCGAGGTGCTTGTCATCTGTGATGACGTGGACTTGGCTGCGGGGAGATTGCGAGTCCGAGGATCGGGCTCGGCGGGAGGTCAAAGAGGATTGGCCGATATTATCCGTCATCTTGGTACAGACCAAGTGTCGAGATTGAGGTTGGGGATTGGCAGACCACCTCAGGGATGGGAAACAGCCGATTATGTCCTAGGGAAATTCAACAAGCAGGAAATCGACACCTTTGAACAGGCCACAACAGACGCTGCCTACGCCGTGTTGGATTGGGCCTCTTGTGGAGTCGCTTTTGCGATGAACCGACACAACGCAGATCCTGCAGCGAAACAAAAAACGAAACAAAAAACGAAACAGAAGACGAAATCGCCCAAGCAGGCGCCTCCGAGCCCCAGTCAGGGCAATCATGGCGCGGATTAGGCAAATCGAACAAGAGAATGAAGTTGTGACAAGGATTGTGCGACTTCTGGAAATTATTAACGGAAAACAACTCCCCGTTGTTATCGATATTCGATAACCTCTGGGATTGCATGGCGACCAACTAAGTAAGAATTGAGAGATCGATCCATCGTGGCAAAGAACACCTACGAAACCCTGTTGATTCTGGACAGTAATCACTACGCTCGTGACCCCGGTGGGGTCAGTAAGCAGGTGAACGACATCCTCACCGAAGCCGGTGGCGAAGTGCACGTGAATCGATTGTGGATGGAGCAAAAGCTCGCTTATCCGATCGATAAGCACCAGAAAGGCACCTACTGGCTCGCATACTACGAAATCGAAGGGGTGAAGATTCCGGCGATTGACCGAGCTTTGCACCTCGCAGAGCCTGTAATCCGGCATCTTACCGTCAAACTCGAGCCGCGTTTGGTTGAGCCCATTCTGGCGAATGCTCGCGGTGAGTCGATTAAGATGTCCACGCCAACGGATTCGAACCCCGCTGAGGCTGAAGGCGAAGCAGAGACTGCTGCTGAGGTTGCAGCAGACGCGTAGGCGAATGGTGTGATGCTCTCGGAACGAGAGTGAACGCTTGGCTTTGATGTCTACGGCGAAATCAACGACCTGAAAACGGGAAGTACTATGGCCAGCTACAATCGTGTCATCCTAGTAGGGAATTTGACACGCGACATCGAATTGAAGTACACACCAGGTGGTACGGCAGTCACCGATATCGGGATGGCCGTCAACGATCGTCGCAAATCAGCGACGGGGGAATGGGTTGATGAGACGACCTTTGTAGACGTGACCCTCTGGGGACGCACTGCGGAGGTCGCAAGTGAGTATCTCAGCAAGGGATCACCGATCCTGGTTGAGGGACGATTGAAATTAGATACTTGGGAAACTGAAGGTCAGAAACGAAGTAAATTGCGGGTCGTTTGCGACCGGATGCAAATGCTCGGGGGCGGTTCTCCCGGGGGCGGCGGAGGCGGAAGTAGGCCTCAGCAGCAGGTCAGTGACCCACCGGCGAGCGTCCAGAGCGATAGCCCGGGGCAGCGAGATGCCCAGCCCACCGGAGGTGGACCGGGCTACGAAGATCCGGATATCCCGTTCTAAACTACAAAAATTTTTACTGAACAAACACTTTTTAACGAATCCACTGTAGAGTTCTGCGATGACAGGGACAAACACACGACGCAAGTCGAATCAGATGTTCAAGCGACTTCCCAAAGGTGAAAACGGCGGAATTCAGCTCTTGCTGATTCACAACGTCGAGCATCTTGGCAAACAAGGTGATTTGGTAGAGGTGAGAGCTGGCTACGCTCTGAATTACCTCTTGCCTCAAGGCTTGGCGACGGTGGCCACTGAGCATCACCGTCGCATGGTAGAGAAGCATCGTGAGAAGCTCCGTGCCATCGAACTCGAGAAATTGAGTGAGTACCGTGTCTTGGCTGACGAACTGGGCAAGCAGTCGATCACCATTGAGGCGAACGCCAACGACGAAGGCCACCTTTACGGTAGCGTTGGCCCACAGGAGATCGTTGACGGTCTGAAGTCGGCAGGCTTCGCGCTCGCTCAAGACCAGATCCGACTTGAGGGGCCTTTGAAAGAATTAGGGCTCTACACGGTCAAGGTACACCTGCACAGCGAAGTGGATGCAAGCTTGAAAGTGTGGGTCGTGCCGACGGTTGCTGCTGATGATGCCGCTACCGGTGAAGCCGGAAGCTGAGCACAGGTTCACGAGTCCTCTGGTTTTCGTGTCGGTTTTGCACGGACACTGAGAATGTGCATGGACTCGGGTGTTTTGCATTGACTCTTCAGTGCCCTGTGCCAAGATGGGCAAATGCGTGAGGCTTGTCCTCGCGTGTGTGTCGCGTTGAAGCCGACTGCCCCTGGCTTCAAAACTGCGACTGACAGGGGCCTCATTGCCCCTGAGGTCCCTGTCTCCTTTTTCTCTTGATGTTTCTCTGCTGAATCTTTGGGGCGGGGCGACCCATAGGGTTGCGGTACCCCGATTTGTCCGGTGGGTTCCAACCTGCCTCGTTGAGTGTCTCCTCTTGAAGGCCCTCGGTGGAATGTGATTTGCGGTCGTTTCTCTCGAATGATTCCACCGCGGCTTCGATGTGCCTTTGAGGTAGCCCTGCCTGACGGAATGTTCGCGTGATGCCTCCGAGGGGCGTTTTATCCGCCGAATATGTGTTTCTTACCGGGTGCTGTCCGTTGCAGGCGTTGTCCGTTGCAGACGCTTTCGGGCAAGCCAGGGGGCAGCCAAGGGCGGGGTAAGCGAGGGTTCGGGTCTGCGGTCCCTCGGGAATAAGTTTGCGGATCACTCGAAAACGGGCTGGAACCGCGGGTGCAGTTCGGTACACTTCTCTGACACGTTTGGAATGCGAGTTCGGGGGCTGTGGCGGAACTGGCAGACGCGCTGGATTTAGGATCCAGTTCCTTCGGGAGTGCAGGTTCAATTCCTGTCAGCCCCACTCGATTCCGAACTTTCTGACTTGATGAACTGGCGAGCAATGTGAAACGTTGCATCCAAAAGTACCGTTTAGTGGGGGCATCGCCCCCATCAAAATGCGTGGGGGCGGTTCGAGTCGCGTTGAGACGCAAAGTCGGGGCATCAAGTCATTGACCAAACGCCGGTCTGCAAATACATTTAGTGCCTAATTGACGTGTTTTTGGGCCGTTGACGTGACACTCAGGTCACATCCTTTGCTTTTCGTCGTGCAGATAACGTTCGCACTCTCTCCTAGTTACAGTGCGATAGCGACGCCTAGCCCGAATCTCCGCTTGGTGAACACCTTTGACGTGAAGATCGAAAGATTCCTCGCTCAGAGTTCGCTCGCTTCTCGGAGTTTGGAAGCCCATCTCACATGATCGGTCCAAAACGAAACGTAACACACAGTTCAAGGCTTCTTCAGAGAGCAACCATGGCCACACAAAAGATGGTTTATTACTTCGGCAAGAAAAAGACCGAAGGCAAAGGCAAAAGCAAAATTCTTCTTGGTGGTAAAGGCACCAATCTGGCGGAAATGACTTCCATCGGATTGCCCGTCCCTCCGGGTTTCACCATCACAACCGAGGTTTGCGATTCCTTCTACAAAGCAGGCGAAAAATTACCCGCCGGTTTGATGGACCAAGTCAACAAAGCGGTGGCTTTGCTCGAGAAGGAGTTGGGTAAAAAGTTTGGGGATGATGCGAACCCGCTGTTGGTAAGTGTCCGAAGTGGTGCTGCTGTCAGCATGCCTGGCATGATGAACACGATCCTGAACTTGGGATTGAACGATAAGGCAACCAAAGGGTTGGCCAAAGCGACTAAGAACGAGCGTTTTGCTTATGACGCTTACCGTCGTTTGATCAACATGTTTGGCGATGTTGTGATGGGGATGGACCATCATGTTTTTGAGACGGCTTTCAACAAGGTCAAGAAAAAGTACAAGGTCACCGACGATACAGAGGTGCCAGCTGAAGGCCTCAAACAGCTTTGCGAAGATTACAAAGCTGTTTACAAAAAGCACACGGGTCAGGCTTTCCCGCAAAGTCCTCTGAAGCAATTGGAATTGTCGATCATGGCCGTTTTCGGGTCATGGAACACAGCGCGTGCCGTCAGGTATCGCGAAATCGAAGGTATTCGAGGATTGCTCGGAACCGCCGTCAACGTTCAGTCGATGGTATATGGAAACATGGGTGATGACTCGGGTACCGGAGTTGCCTTCACTCGCAATCCCAACACGGGCGAGAACAAGTTCTTTGGCGAGTTCCTGATCAATGCTCAGGGCGAAGATGTGGTGGCTGGTATTCGGACTCCGCAGCCCGTAGCTGAAATGACCAAGTGGAATCGCGCGGTCTACAAAGAGCTGCTTGCGATCAAGAAAGTTCTGGAAGATCACTACTGTGAAATGCAGGACATCGAATTCACGATTGAGCGTGGGACGTTGTTCATGCTGCAGACACGAACTGGAAAACGAACCGGTGTCGCTGCGGTCAAAATCGCCTGTGATATGGTCAAAGAAGGATTGGTTGATAAGAAAGAAGCCGTTCTTCGCGTTCCACCTAATGACCTGACTCAACTGTTGCTTCCAAGCTTCAAGCCAACGGCTCGAAATGCGGCGGACGTTTTAACACGCGGTCTGCCGGCTTCCCCAGGAGCTTCGGTTGGTCGGCTTGCTTTCAGTGCTGAAGAAGCACGTGAACGCGCTGAGGCCGGTGAATCGGTCATTCTTGTCCGAAAAGAAACCAGCCCGGAAGACGTCGACGGAATGAATGCTGCCTCCGGGATTCTGACCAGCACCGGTGGTATGACCAGCCATGCTGCTGTCGTGGCACGCGGCTGGGGAAAGTGTTGTGTCGCCGGTGCAGGTAACATCGAAATCAACGAAAAAGGCAGGAAAATCAAGGTTGATGGCCGGACCTTTGGCGTCAAAGACCTGATCAGTCTTGATGGTACAACCGGAGAGGTGATGGCGGGTGAAGTGGAGACGCAGGAGCCCAAATTGTCCGGTGACTTTGCCAAATTGATGAAATGGGCCGATGAGTTTCGGACACTCGACGTGCGAACCAATGCAGATTCGCCTGCCGACAGCAAGCGAGCTCGAGAGTTCGGCGCAAAAGGAATTGGCCTATGCCGAACAGAGCATATGTTCTTTGAGTCAGATCGAATCATTCACATGCGATCCATGATTCTTGCCGAAACGGAAAAGGATCGTCGTGCCGCGTTGAAGAAGCTTCTGCCTTTCCAGCGGAAAGACTTCGAAGGTATCTTCAAGGCAATGAATGGTCTGCCTGTCACTGTTCGTTTGCTTGATCCACCACTTCACGAGTTCCTTCCACACGAATCGGCAGCTCAGAAGGCAATGGCGAAAGAGTTGGGCGTCAAGCCTTCCGAAATTGTCAAGCGAGCCGAAGCGTTGCACGAAGCCAACCCCATGCTCGGCCATCGTGGTTGCCGCCTGAGTGTTACCTACCCGGAAATTCTCGAAATGCAGGTGCGGGCGATTGTTGAAGCCGCTATCAACTGTGCCAAGAAAAGTATCAAAGCACATCCTGAAATCATGATTCCATTGGTCGGTACCGCCGCAGAGTTGCAACTGCTGCGAACGAGAGTGGAAGAAACGATCGCTGCAACCAAGACTGCCAAGAAGTTCACAGGCAAACTTGATATCACGATTGGAACGATGATTGAGATTCCTCGTGCTGCCTTGACGGCTGATGAAGTTGCCGAATCAGCTGACTTCTTCAGTTTCGGTACCAATGACCTGACGCAGATGACGTTCGGTTACAGCCGTGACGACATCAACACGTTCTTGCCAGACTATCTGTCACAGGACATCCTGCCTGTTGACCCGTTCCAGTCACTCGATCAAACGGGTGTTGGTCAGCTCGTCGACATGGGAGTCAAGAAAGGTCGCAGTTCAAAGAAAGACCTGAAGGTCGGCATCTGTGGCGAACACGGTGGTGATCCCGAGTCCATCGATTTCTGCCATCGCGTCGGGTTGAACTATGTCAGTTGCAGCCCGTTCCGTGTTCCAATCGCTCGCTTGGCTGCTGCACAGGCTGCGTTGAGAAACGGCTGATCTTGATCACTGTGTATCGTTCATCGGATGAGTCCGGTGGACGTCCGGTTTGCGCGGTGTGAATTTGATTCGTCGCCGTGCATGAGTACTTGAATGTCTTGGAACATCAAAGCCCCAGCCAGTTTGGATGGGGCTTTTCCAAATCCTGAATGAAAGCCATTAATGAGCGACTTGCACACCCGATACAACGATGTTGAAAAACAGATCGATGCTGAGAACTTTGAGGAAGCGATTGCTGGTCTGACAGCGATCGTTGAAGAAGAATCTGGCTTCGTGCTCGCTCACTTGGCGTTGGCTCGCGTCTACACCAAAACCGGGCAACACGATCTTGCGATCCAGCATGCCGAGAAAGCTTGTGAATTGGAGCCCAACGACTCCTTCAACTTCACTGCCCTTAGCGTGACCTACCAACGTGCTTGGGCGGGAACTGAGGATCAGCAGTACATCGCTAAGGCTGAAGAAGCCATGGCCAAGGCTCACGCAATGGGATGAGTTTGGGGGGAGAGCGGAGGGCGAAAGCATTCCGCGTTAGCTAGCAAACACCGCTTTTTTTGTCCGCGGGGTTTCTATATTTGCGATAGCTGCTTCAAAACGCCGCAGTTAAGCATTGGAATCCCCGCAGGTTGAGCGAGGAGAGCCGAATTTTACAGCTCTGTTACACAGGGTTGCTGTATTGGTGACAGAGGATTCGCCTCGTTCCGATACACTTCCATTCACGCTGCTCGACTAAGGAACGTTGCGCGGCGGTTTTTTTCCAGGAGTACCGTATGTCAACTGTCGTTGCACCCACCCAAGATAATGCCCGAGCGCCTCGACCTTCCGAGTCCGCTGGCGAACCGAAAAAGAAAAAAGACGTGGGGCCGACCACTGAGGAGCGGAAGCGAGGAAGCAACCTGAGTTTTTGGGCGATTGGTTGGCTCAGCTTCGCCCATCTCGTCGTGTTTGCCTTTGCATACGCCACTTTTTCATGGACCGGTTTGGCTGTGATGCTGGTTTTGCACTGGGTCACAGGCAGTTTGGGAATCTGCCTCGGTTACCACCGTATGCTGACGCACACCGGCATGAAGACTTACGGTTGGGTTCGGTACACGTTTGCGACCATTGGGATGCTTGCTGGTGAAGGCTCACCTCTGGACTGGGTTGCTGATCACCGCAAGCACCACGCTTGCAGCGATCAGGAGGGCGATCCTCACACGCCCAATGATGGCGGCCTCTGGAGCCACATGTCTTGGTTGGCTTTTCACACACACAATGGCGATCGAAAGGCTTACCTTGAGCGTTGGGCACCAGACTTGTACAAGGAACGTGGAATGCGTTTGATGGACATCCTTTTCCTGCCCGCTCACATTGCGGTTGGCGCGATTTTATTCGCAGTGGGTTACTGGATTGAAGGTATGTCGCTGGCATGTTCCCTGCTGGTTTGGGGCATGTTTGTGCGTCTGGTTTTGGTGCTTCATGCCACATGGTTGGTCAACAGTGCATCGCACATGTTTGGTTATCGAAATTACGAAACAACCGATGACAGCCGCAACAATCCTTTGGTTGCTGTCGTCGCTTACGGTGAGGGCTGGCACAACAATCACCATGCCTATCCGCGTATGGCCAAGCACGGACACAAGTGGTGGGAGTTTGACATCACGTGGCAGGCGATTCGTCTGATGCGGGCCACTGGATTGATGTGGGATGTTGTGGACTACCGCACGGCTGCTGAAAAGAAAGAGCGAGACCAAGCCACCGCGACTTAGACGGCGAAAGTGCAGTCAGTTCAGGGAAAAATAATCGATGTGTTTAACGGTCGCCGTAAGGCGACCGTTTTTTTTGCTATCAACTGAACGTCTTTGAAATAATAAATTCAAAAGAAATCACAATCCCTGTTGACAGGCAGGTCTGAAAAGCACTATTCCCGCTTCAAACCTAGATCCTTCTCACCCGAATTCCACAATGACATTGTGGGTTGCGCCATGGACTGGTTGCAAATCGAGTGGGAAGCGTGACAAGGAATTACCGGCTGAACCGATCAGCTAGATGATGGACTGCATCGAAGGAAGTTGTCTGAACGCGAGTTTCCGAATGGGATACCAGCGTTTGGATGTCGGCCTGACTGCGATCCTGAATTGACTAATTGAAAGTCTCACCGCGAAGAAGGAGAGTCGCGTTGAACCGTCTCGTACCCGCACACGGTCCCCGTCTTGCATGCTTAGCCGCAACCTGGCTAATGCTAACAGCAGATGTGTCAGCTCAGATCCAGATGCCGTCCGATAGCGGGCCTCCATCTGTTACGCCCACTGCCACTCCTCAGGCAATGCCGCAACCGACGCTTGCGTCGGCCCAGCAATTGCTAGCAGGTGTGCGAACGGCACTCATCAAACAGGACTACCATACGGCAGTCCAGTCTTACCGCCGGGTCACGGCGATGTCGGGCAATCTACCTCAGATAGCAGACGAAGTTGGCAAGCTTCGAGCCCAGTTGCTCGCAATTGGCATTGACGGAGCGTTGCTCTCGTTGCCGCCGAGGCCGCCAGCACAACCGCTCGCAGGCGTCGCCAATGCACAGCCGTTGGGGGGACCTCTTCCCGTCGGTGCCAATTTTGCCAATCGTAAGCAGGAAGCATTGCGATTGGTTGCCATTGGCAGGGCCTCATTGGACCGCGGTGACATACCGACGGCGGTAGCGATCGCAAGGCAAGCGGAAGCACTCAATGTCCCCGAGAAGGACTTTGCTCCGGGTGAGCCTCGTGTCTGGCAGTTATTGCTTGACGCCGAGTCCGCTGCCCGACGAAGCGGCGTTCGCTTGGCATCGGGAGCGGAGCCATTGGCAAATCAGGCGGCCACATCGGGGCCTGGCGTCAATCCGGTTCAAGCAGCACTTGCGATGACGGGAGCAGATGAGGTGGGGAATGTTGCTCAAGCACCATTCAACGCTCAGCCCCAAAACAACGGGACTGTGCCAGCCAACACGAATGTCAAGCCTGTGCAAGCCATTGCCCCCATCGCGGGACAGCAGGCAGGACAGCCAAATCATGCCCAGACGAATCTTGCCGAAGGGCTTGACGCTCTTGGACGCGGCGACACTGCTGTGGCACGAGCTAAGTTTCGCGAAGCTTGGAAGCATGAGTCAGATCTGACTCTCGCCGAGCGGAACCAATTGAAAGACAAGCTGACCCTGTTGCAGCCCAAACGCATCACTCCTCAGACGAGCACACCTCCGGAGGATATGACGGCGATTCAACGGGCTGAATTAGCAGAGCAGGATCGTACCCGGCGCCTTTTCCGCGAAGTGACGGCAGAGTTGGCCAAAGCTGAGCAAATCAAAGAAACAGCACCTCTGGATGCTCTTGATGAGTTGGAGAGACTGCGAAGACGGGTCGATGGGTCCGAGCTCAGTGACCAAGGTAAGCGTTCGATGGCCATGATGGTTGACCGAGCAATCGGCGACCAGAAGCAGTTCATTCAGGCGAATCGGGCCAAGATTGATCTCGAGTTGCAGAATGATGCGGTTCGTGCTGAGATGGCCACTGAGCAAGCCAAGAATCTCGTCATTGATGAGGAAGTGTCAGCTCTGGTTCGTTCATTCAACGAACTGATCAAAGATCGACGTTATCAGGAAGCAGAAATCATTGCGAAGCAGGTTCAGGAACTAAAGCCTGATGACCCGATTGCTGTCAGCATGTTCCATACAAGTCGGATGGGAACACGCCTGATGATCGATCAGGAGGTTCGTGACAGGAAGGAACTGGCGTTCCTTGATACGATGATTGATGTAGACCGCTCAGCAGTCGCCATTGATCCGCAACTGCCATTGACCATGCCAGATGCTCGCGACTGGGAAGCTCTTTCGCGGTTACGCCTGCAGGACGCTGGCAACGGCGAGAGTCGCTTGAGTCAAGCAGAGCAGGAGATCCAGCGGAAACTGATTACTGATGTCGCCATCAAATATGCGAATCGCCCGCTTGGCGAAGTCATTGATGAGTTGTCGGCAGTAACCGGCGTACCGATGGTGCTGGATATGCGAGCCCTCAATGCGGTTCGCGTGACGACAGACACTCCTGTCACGTTGCAACTTCCAGGCAGCATCAAGCTCAAGAGTGCTCTTAACTTGATTCTCAATAGTCTTGAACTGACGTATGTGATCGAGAATGATGTGTTGTCGATCACCAGTCTCGAGGCGAAACGATCGAAGGTTTATCCTCGGACGTACCGCGTGACCGATCTGGTCACACCCATTCCGAACTTCAGTACCAGTTACGAAGATGGTTTGGCGGGTGCTCTGCGGGCGGCCTACCAGATGACCAATCCTCAAGCCAATGTCCAAGTGATGCCAGTTTCCATGACTGACCTTGGAAACGGTATGGTTGGTGGTGCTGGGGGAATGAATTCCAACGTGCTTGGACAGTACAACCCAATGGGGTCTCAAGGCGGATTCGGGATGAATAATCCTCCCATGGGTGGCGGTGCTGCCGGTGGTGGTTCGTTTGCCGACTTCCAAAGTTTGATGGATCTGATCCAAACGACGATTGTTCCTGATACTTGGGAGGCTCTGGGTGGTCCCAGTTCGATGTCGCCTTATCCTCAGAACTTGAGTCTTGTGATCAGCACGACCAGTGAAGTTCATGACCAGATTGCAGACCTGCTTGAGTCATTGCGACGACTGCAGAACTTGCAAATCACAATTGAGGTTCGCTTCATTACCTTGTCGGATACCTTCGCTGAACAGATCGGCGTCGACTTCCAGGTCCAGTTTGATGACAGGGCTCAGACCTTGCCAACTGACAGCGGTGGACCAAGCGTTGTGATTGGTTGGGATGGTGTGAATGGCGTGCCTACGCCAGACTTGGATATCACCCTCAATAATCAGAGTTTCGGTTTGGCACCACCTTTTGGTGCGGAAACCGTGACCAACGCTTCCACGATTGGCTTTGCGATTCTGAGCGACATTGAGGCGTTCTTCTTCTTGCAAGCTGCCCAGGCGGATAACCGTAACAATGTGATGCAGGCTCCTAAGGTAACTCTGTTTGACGGTCAATTGGCAACGATCAGTGACCAGACCCAGGTGCCCTTTGTGACAAGTATCACGCCAGTTGTCGGTGACTTTGCTGTTGCACAACAGCCGGTCATCGTGGTCTTGAACGAAGGAACCCAACTCAACGTGCAAGGCATTGTCAGTAACGACAAGCGATTTGTACGACTGACATTGGTTCCGTTCTTCAGCCAAATCGGCAAGGTCGACACCTTCACCTATGAAGGCCGTCGTACAACGCAAAGTGCTAGCCGACAGGAAGCAGATACCAACAACGATGGTACGATCAACGAAAGCGACGAACAGGAAACAGAGGACGTGATCGAAGGATCAACGGTTCAGTTACCACAGTTCGCTTTCACTACGGTCAGTACGACGGTCAGCGTTCCTGACGGAGGTACTATCCTGCTTGGTGGTATCAAGCGTCTTCGGGAAGGCCGATCTGAGCGTGGTATTCCTGTACTCGGTAAGATCCCCTACCTGAGTCGTTTGTTCCGCAATGTTTCCACTGGTCGTGAGGCTCAAAGCCTGATGCTGATGGTCACGCCGCGAATCATTATTCAGGAAGAGGAAGAAGAGCGGCAGACAGGTTTCAATCCTGATCGGCAGTAAGCTTCAGGATCTCTGTTCAAAAGACAAAACGCCGGCGACTGGTTCGCTGGCGTTTTTTTTGTAAATACCTGATCCAATCACGCAGCATTCGCTTGGAGATTTTGGATGACCATGGCAACTGCTGCACTTGCCATCGGGGTGCTCATGCTTGCCGGGCTACCTTTATCTGAAGCAGCTTGGGAAGGTGCAAGCGGGATGTGCAGAAAAAGACTCTTGGTCCTCAAGCCATAGGACTTTGAATAATGCTGACTCAGATAAAGGGCAGCGTTGCAGAGGTAAGTTCCCGCATGGTGAGAAATTTCACTCGGGATCCCTGCAGCAACCAATTCGCGGTGGCAAGGCTCCAGAAGCAGTCCGGAGCGATAGGCTTCCGGGGCATTTGAGATCAGTGGTGAACCATTGCTTCGCACGTTCAGGCCCACTGATTCCAGCTTGATGATTGTTGAGCCGGGCGATTGGCCGAGGTGAATTGCAAAGTCAAAGTTCGCCTGAAGATCCTTGCGCAGGTTTTCGCTCATTCGGCTGAGGTCGACCGGATATCGTCGGGTCGTGATTTCCGCATCGCCATCGTACCAGCGCGTCAGATCCATCAGCGCCAGCCAACTCGAATTGGCTGGCCAGCGGTCGTAGGGCTCAAAGGCGGTGATCAGGATGCGGGTCACGAGGGCTCATTCCGGGGCGGAATTACTCAAAATAGAAGATGGATGTCCAATCATAGTTCGAGAATTACCGAATGAGGCGGCCGATTTCCTGAATCGGGAACCTCATCAGTCTTTTTTCTTGACGATTTTGGCGGGCAGTTCTTGCCCCTTCTTGATGAATTTCATCGAGATCGAGTTGACACAGTGGCGAGTGTTCTTGGCCGTCATTCGTTCTCCCTCGAATACGTGGCCAAGGTGCCCTTTGCAGTTGCTGCAGACAATTTCGACCCGATAGCCATCCGCATCGACTCGACGGGTCACGGCACCCTCGATCTCATCATCAAAACTTGGCCATCCACAATGGCTTTCAAATTTGTCCTCAGCCTGATACAGCTGTGCGTTGCACTGGCGGCAAATATAGGTGCCAGGATCCTTGGTCATTGTGTATCCACCGGGGCCAGCTGGTTCGGTCCCCTGATTGAGAATCACATAGGCTTCACGCTGATTCAATTGGTTGTAATCGTCAAAAATGATTTTTTGGGTTTGCTTCTTGTCATCGGTCATCTTGGGTTTGCCCCCGGGGTTTCCTGCGATCGCGTTATCGCGTGAGTTGGACTGTTTTTCAATACTTTTTAGGCACGTGGAAAGGTACGAGCGTGATCGATTGATCTCCGCCGTCACCGACGCTGTGCCATCGAGGATCGGCAGACCGCGTGGAACCGGATGCATGAAGATTTCGGTCCAGCCACGGAATTTGATGTCCTTGAGTGCAGTTAGCAGCGGAACAAAGTTGAGCCGGCCTCGACCCGGCATCTGCAGTAACTCGCGTGATTTGGGAAGCTTTTCCATGCAGCCCATGCCGTATTGCCAAGCGTAAAAGATCCCTAGTGAATCATCCAGAGATCGAATCAAGTCACTTAGAATGACCGAGTCCTGCGGCAGGTGGTACGGCGCGAGTGCAATTTTGAGATTGTCCGATGGACGTAACTCCATTAACCACTTCAGCGAATCGGGGGATTCGATCAGATTGTTACCGTGGTTCTCAATTGCGATCGTGACGCCTGATTCCTCTGCCGCGGCCAAGTGTGGTTTCAGCTTTTCAATGAACTGTTCAACGGCTGTTTTCAGCGCGTTTCCTGTCAGCCCTCTGGGGCCTACCGCGCCAGTTACGATGGTCTTGCATCCCATTCGCTGTGCATAGCGAAACTCATTCGCGAGCCCGAAAGGTCCAAGTTGATACTGAGTGATGCACTCAACTGATGTTTGGTTCTTTTGAAGCAGGGCAGAAAAAGCCGTTTCGCCCATCTCACTCGCCTGTTCACGCTGATTTCCGTGGACTTTGGGCCATAGGTCGATTCCGCTGGCGCCAATCTTTGAGACCTCAGGCAGAATCTCAGCCAGACTGCTGTAGCCATACATGCACGAGGGCAGCAGATAGTTGAGCTCAAAAGGTTCGCCGTCTTCTGGTTTTGTCTCTTGGGCAAGTAGTTGCTGGCTCGCGGTAGTGGCCAACGAAATGCCAGCGGCACCGGAAACCAATGCCTGTCGACGATTCATTGCTGATGCGGAGGGCATGCTTACTTCGTATCCAGAATTAGAGTGGAGGAAGGTGGAGGTGTTGAGGTATCCGGATTCAAGACTCACCAACGGACTTCAGGCGAAGAGTGCCTGAAAGTCAGTAGTGACCTGAGTTTCGAATCAAGCTTGAATGGGAACTGGGTTGATGTCCGCTATCCCCTGTTTCAAATGTTGAGTTACCTCTATTCCATTATTAACAAGATTTTGTTGTCATTCCACCGTCACGCATTAATTCTTCTCCCGTTAAAGTAATAGCCAACAAAAATTGCGTCAGCTTGAAACCGACATATTGGGGACTTTGATGTACTACCGTGAGATGAAGATGTGTTTTTTATGGTTGCTCGTTTTAGCGCTTGGGTTCAAGAGTGCGGTACTTGCTCAAACATCTGGGTGGAATCAGTTTTTAGGCCCCGATCGTAGCGGAATCAGCCAGGAAACTGGTTTGCTGGCAAAATGGCCAGCCGAGGGACTCGAAATCGCCTGGCGTGTGAACGGTGGGGTGGGCATGTCAGCTGTGGCCGTCGCCGAGGGGCGAGCTATCACCATGTGGAACTCCGATCGTGGCCAAGTGGTTGTGGCACTCAGCCTGAAGGATGGAGCACTGCTATGGACTGCTGCAGTTGCTGCTAATTATGAGAACTCGATGGGTGACGGGCCTCGAGCAACGCCAACGATCGCGGGACAACAGGTTTTTGCCTACACAGGTCAAGGCATTCTGGCGTGCCTTGATGTCGCCACCGGAAAACAGCAGTGGAGCAAGTCGGTTGTACGGGAAATGTCGGGTCGCCCTGCGGAATACGGCATGGCCTGTTCCCCGTTGGTTGTTGACGACATGGTCATTGTGACCGCAGGCGGTCAGGGGAAGGCTGTGGTTGCGTTAGATCGGAAGAGTGGCGATATCCGCTGGACTGCAGTCAATGGATTACCAGGCTACTCATCGCCAGCTTTGCTGGAACTCTGTGGGGAGTCACACGTTGTCGCTTTCACGGCCATGGGGGTCACGGGGCTCCGCCCGTCTGATGGCAAGCCACTATGGAGTTATCCGTTTCCAACGCCCTACGACTGCAACACTGCCACACCTATCGAAGTGGGAGGAAACGTTTTTATATCAGCGGGCGAAAATCATGGTTGCGTAATGCTTGGCGTGACGAAGCAGGCAGCAGGTTACGCAGTGGATGAGGTGTGGGCATCCGTCGATGTAAAAAGCGTGATGCGTAATGAGTGGCAGACATCCATTTTGTTGGATGGCTACCTCTATGGATTTGACAATGTCGGAAGCGCGGGCCCCGTCACTCATCTGGCGTGCATTGAGGCAGCAACAGGAAAGGTTGCTTGGACGAAGACTCGATTCGGGAAAGGGAACCTGATAGCCGCAGATGGGAAAATTTGGATCACGACCATGAAAGGTGAGTTGGTGTTAGTTGCTGCAACGCCGGAGGGCTATTCGGAGATCGGGCGTCAAAAGCTTTTTTCTAAAACCCGGCAAAACGTCTCAATCGCTAACGGGTTCGCACTGGTTCGTGACGATTCGCATGTGATTTGCATCAAAGTCAAGTAAATGCACTTTATGTGCGTTGTGCACAGATGCAGACCGCGATCGCAGTCGCCTGATCGCAGTCGCCTGATCTCAGATAACGGTTCACGTCACTGCCCCCCTTGCTTGGGCAGCGGCAGTGGCTTTTTGGCTGGTGCCGTTAGTTCTCACCAAGTTGGTGAATGGTGTTGTGAATGACTCGCCGGAATTCCTTCCCGTTCGGATCGTGTAGCCGGCAGGTAATTTCCATGCCCCACGTTGGAGCCACCTCTGGAATCGTGAGCCGGACGGTTTTCATGTCTGGCAGCAATTTCGCAGAAACGACTTCCAGGGTTCGTTCGTTGTAGTGCTTCGAACCGTAATTTCTCGTTCTCTTAAGATCCCATGTTTTGATCTTATAGCGATCGGTATCACCCACCGAATCAGGACTGATTGCTTCACTGAAAGTGATATCAATTGTTTCTTCGGCAGCTTTCAATTGGGTTGGCATGCTGACTGGATTTCCCTTGTAGCTGACGCGGAACAGCCCACCTTCTTCTTCCTGTCGACTACCGGCCCATGAGAACATGCCGCCGAGATAAAGCTGACCGTCCGTAGGTGAAAATCGCCCGCGAATCATTCCCGTTGGCAGATCAGGAATGGGCAATTGGCACATTCCGCCTTGCGGTTGTCGCTCACCCGTAGGTGTGGACAGATGCTCATGGGGCACGACATAGATACGACCATAGCCATAAGACAGGTTTAGCAATTGACCATTCAAAGGCCCCCAGCTTTCGGTGTCGGCCCAAAGTAATTCGGCCGGTGATCGGTCAAACGAGTTCGTGATCCAGCAAAGCGGTTGCTGCATGGCTGCATCTGATGAGTCAGTCACATCGTGATAGCCGTACATGTTGCCGTAGAAGCCACCGGGGCGAACCCAGTTGATGCGGTTCTTGGGGTTCCAGTGCCCTTCCTGGTCTGTGACGATAAAGCTGCCATCCTCGTTCAGGCAAACTCCATTCGCTGCCCTGAACCCGGTCGCGATAATGTCTGTCTTGCTGCCGTCTGCCGCGACTCGCAGCAGCGTTCCATGGTGTGGGACGACCGCCTTCAACGCGTGTCGCGCAGATTTGGCGTAGTACAGGTTTCCTTCGGCGTCACGTTGTAAGCCCATGGCAAACTCATGGAAGTGCTCGGTCACTTGATGGTCACTGTTGAGGCAACGGTAGTCATCCATCTCACCATCACCGTTGTCGTCGCCCAGCGATACAATCTGGTCTCGGCACGTCACGAGAAGTCGCTCGTTATCGACAAGGATTCCAAGGGGTTGGTATAGTCCCGTCGCAATTCGATGCCAACGAAGCGATCCATCGGGTTTGCCAAGTGTGTTGATTCCCTCGACCTTCCAGACATCACCATCCCAAGTGCAGGCGGCAAGCGATTTTCCGTCAGGATAGAAATCCATCCCCGTAATTCGTGTTCTCGCTCCCCAAGGATTTCCCTCTGGACGAACCAGTTCATCGACCAGCCAGGCTTCAGATTCAAACCACTTTTTTGCAGGCACCTCGATGGACGTCGTGTACTGGGTTGGCCCGCCATGAGTGTAGACATCAAGGTCCGTTTCCAAGTTGGCAAGTTGTGTGTTGATGTCCGAAATCGCATCTTGGTCCACCGTCGAGTCGGTGAACCAGACGGATCCCTTTAAAGGATCGCTGCCTTTTTTAAAGGTCAGAACCAGACGGTTGTCTTGTAGGCTGAACTGAGATGCTTGTTCGAAACCTGAGACGCCAACCAGCAGAGTGTGGTCCTCATACTGGATCGTTGCTACTCCTGCCTCGACCTCAAGGGTCGCAGTGCTCGGCAGTTCCATCACGGACATGTCCAGACTGGAATCGCGTGGGCCAATGTTCAGTGTCCGCACGAACGTTTCTAAATCCGGTGTGTCCAGTGAATCAGGGTGCTCGAGAATTGGGGTGTTTCCCACGGTGTAGCTTAAAATGACCTTGTCTTCATAACGGTGGAGCCCACGGAATTTTCCCCAAGCCGCTGGTAAAGGTCCGTATTTTCGTTGATCCCTTCCTTCCACTCTTTGGTTGTCTTTAAATGAGCGAGTCGCCGGGTTGGCCCAGCCAGGGCCGGTTGAATTAGTTGCATGCACGTCGCCATTGGCTCGCATGTGCACGCCATGTCGCCCATTGAACTGGATGCCATTCCAGTCGAGGAACTTGCCACTCCATGCCGCTGCCATCCGCAGCGTGTCATGCTCAAAGACCATCCATCTGGATCCGCGGACAACTCCACCAGGGCCCCCGTCAAGGCGGATGGCAATCGCTTTTTGTGCAATGTTTTTGCCGCCATTTCCAAACTCGATCGTCGTCGCCAGCATCGGGCCATAATCCATGGTGATCCATGGTTTAATCTCCGTGGGTTCGGGACCTCGTGAATCACCGCTAGGTAGGCTTGCCAGGTATCTGTCAGTGATTGCCACGTACTGGGTCGGGTTTTTTTCCCGCAAAAAATGCTCTCTGATGTAATGGATGACATCGTATTTTTGCTGTGGGACCAGCCATGTTTGTGGCACCATCAAGCCGCCACCATGAGTCAATGTTTGGTACATG